>ENA-UOXV01002085-UOXV01002085.1-marine-metagenome-genome-assembly--contig:-NODE-2085-length-26553-cov-10.043098_pt1 | contig 26553 bp, 22 predicted proteins | sample MGYA00238165_ERZ766961 | MGnify/ENA primary metagenome ERZ766961 (study PRJEB28924, sample SAMN03173240) | marine metagenome | biome: Marine; feature: Water; material: Subsurface seawater | place: North... | reverse complement strand
CCACCATCCTTCGCTTTGCGATAAGCGTTAGCGAATCGGAAATGGAAGGATGCCCTTCATAGCTTTAGCGAAGAAGGGCCTTATTCTCAGCAAAGCTACGAATGGCACGCCTTTTGCTATCCCTCCTTTCCTGCTACGCTTCCCACCATGAAAACAAACCAAGCGCAGATAGATTTAGGCAATAATAAGTCTTGCCCCGAAGCTTTTGTGCTGTTTGAAAATATTATTACGGATCGAGGATCCAAGTATTCGGTCTCGGGAGGACTTATAGAATGTCAGTCTGATATCAAGAAATTTTTATTATCGCTCAAAAAAGACAAAGCTTACGCCAAAGCTACACATAATAGTTTTGCGGCGAGGATATCTCACAACGGCCAGATCTGGGAAACCCGTAATGATGATGGGGAAACCGGCGCGGGCAATGTGATCTTAAGAATCATGCGCAAAGAGGATGTGGTGAATACGGTTATTGTCGTAACGCGTTGGTTCGGAGGGATTAAACTAATGGCTGATCGATTCAAGCATGTGCAAGATGCGACGAAGTATTTTGTAAATAAGTTATAATCACTTCATGCAACAAGAAAAAAACTACTGGTTTCGTCCCAAGCGTTATGGTTATGGCCTTGTTCCTATTTCACTCGGAGGCTGGATCGCTACGCTCGTCTTACTCAGCGTTGTTTTCATGGCCGGTTATGCACATGATATTTTTGAACCTACGATAACTCAAAAAGCCATCTGCAATTTTATAATTGATCTTATCACACTCACCGGGCTTTTCTTAGTTTTGATGAAAGATAAAACGAAAGGCGAGATTAAGTGGAATTGGGGAAAAAAGTAGAATATCAAAACTTCCGATAGGTAAACGCCACCATCCCTCCCAGCAGTAAGAAGAACGCAATGGAGGTTACGCCCCAGAAATGGATAGAAAGCGCCATGAGGGCGATCGTGACGCCTCTTGTGAAGGATAAGCAGAAATTCCAGAACACAAAATACTCGAGCATAAAGTCTTCCTCTTCTTCGATGTTTTCAATGAGCCTCCCCCACATCCCGGTATGGTAGATGGGGCCCAGTATTCCATTCGCAAACTGAACGGCCAGCACCACGCCAAAAGATCGGAATTTGAGAAAAATAATCCGAATTCCTAAATCAACAAATCGAGACCAAACCCCCCACTGAAAAAGCTTTTTGAAAGAATACTTATCAGCAAATTTTCCAAAGAACTTCGCTGAAATCATCTCTCCTACTGCAACAATAGAGGCGGTAATCCCCATGAGAGAAAACGATCCCAGGGCAAGTTCTAAGAAAAACGGCCACCCAAACAAAAGCACTCCAAACGGAACTCCTATGAGAAAAAAAGCTTTTCTCAGGGTTGGTTTTTGTCGATAAACGCGCTTAATGAAAGACCAAAAAACAGAGAGCTTCTTCATCTGTACATCCTCAATACGAATGGCTCTCACTAAAAAAACAGCGATCGCAAAACAAAGCGCACTCACCCAAAGCGCATAAGATTGCATGCCCCAGTGAAAAAGAAAACCCGTAATAAGGGGTCCCAAAAGATTGGATCCAATACTCACCGCCTGGAGGTTTCCCAAAAAGTTCCCGCGCGTTCCGTCTTTGGTGGAATGGGTAATCGTGTAGTTGTAGCACGGCCAGAGAAAATGCTCAAAACAACTGAATAAAAGAAAGACCATGGCCACGTACCACCAGGAAGGCTGTGGAAAGTTCAGCGATAAATAAAACAACGCCCCACTCCCCCATCCGATCTGGATCATCGTGCGTGTATGAAAAAATCGCGTCCCCCAATACACAATCGGTACGACCAGGGCCGATGAAAGAAACATCATCAACGCACTCAATCCCAATGCTTTTACGATACCGACCCCAAAAGCATCCATCAGAAAAAAAGGCAGGAACATCCCCACCAAACTTGAGCCCACCGACACACAAGCGTGCGCGGTGACGAGTCGATTTTTATTTCTGTGCGGCATTTAGAGTTTTTTCACCATATACGTACTCTTGAGTTCATATCCAAATTTTTTGTAATACTCTCGCGTTCCGACGCCGGCAATGATCGTCATTTTTTTCAGCCCCCATTCGTCGCGGGCAATACGCTCTGCCTCTAAAATAAGCTTTTTGCCTAAACCTCGATGCTGTCCCATGCCCGCTACATCCCCGACGGAGACCTCTGATCCATAAGAATGTACTTCTCTTATAAGAGCCGCGTCATGCAGTACTGATCCAAATTGTTTGAACTTCCGACCACTGGGTTTGCGTAACCGCAAAAGCGCAAAAATATACTGCTCGTCATCACTTTCGAAACTTAAAAAAGTTTCTAAGCCATCCGAAGCGTCATAATCCCTTCTCTTTAAAACCGGCTCGGGAACCTCTTCGGGAGTATTAAAGTTTTTAAATCCTACTTCTTTACACCGAATACATGGACACGGCCAATCACGTGTTGCGAGGTTATGTTCTTTCCAAAAGTCCTCTCCTACGACTTCTTTCAGCTTTTTAGGCTGATCTTTGAGGATCTGCCGCAGATTTGATAATTTCGCGCCGTCGAGAATATGCCCGACCGGTATATCACGCATCAAACGCATGATTCGAGTCCAGGGCGGTACAAAAGTCTTAAACTGCAAGAGTAATTTTACCAGATCTTTGTCATCCAATGGTTTATAACGTCCTTCTTTCCACCAAGTTTTTAATTCGGCTGTTTCTAAAACCACACAGGGATAAATTTTTACAAAATCAGGACGAAAGTCAGGATCCTCAAAAACTTTTCGCATCCAGACGAGATCTTTTTCCGGGGTAGAACCCGGAAGACCCGGCATCAAGTGAAAACAAACTTTGAAGCCAAAATCTTTCATGAGCTTCATCGCTCTTATGACATGAGAAGATTTGTGGCCTCGCTTGGTTAAGCGCTGCACATCATCATCAAGCGTCTGTACGCCTATCTCTATACGCGTACAGCCATACTTTCTCATACGGACGAGTTCTCGTTCATTAATAAAGTCTGGTCGCGTCTCCAGTGTCAGGCCAATCACACGCTTATCAGTGGTTTCATTGATGGCTTGAGATTCCGCCAGTGTCTTTCCTTTATTATGACCGTTGGCGGCATCAAATATTTTCTTCACATACCAACTCTGATAGTTGTGCGGCAAAAAGCTCCAGGTCCCGCCCATGACAATAACTTCAAGTTTAGAGACCGGATGACCGGAATCTTCAAGCGCTGTAATTCTATTATGGACCTGTCGAAAGGGATGAAAGTTGTTTCGCACCGCGCGAGCTGCTGCCGGCTGAGAAGATAAATAGCTTTTGGGCATACGGTCTTCCGTGGGACAGTAGACGCATTTTCCGGGACAAGGATAGGGTTTTGTCAAAATACCTATCGGTGAAACTCCTGAAATAGTTCGAACGGCACGCTTCTTCAAGAGTCTTTCTAGTTCGGGTGGGAGATCCTTTTCTTGTGCCATAAAAATAAGATCTCGGTTCTGAATCATCTCTATTTTTTGCTTTCCACAAAAGGCATACTTCCTCTTTTCAAGTTGTTTATGGGACTTTGGCGGGGTCGCCATAAGGTCTTCCAAAAGCGCTCCGACAAGCGACGCGTTTTGTACTTTTTGCCGTACTCCGAAGACTTTAAGCTTTTTCATGAGCCGCCAGACTGTAACATATTCTAAAAAAAGTTGACAATCCTTGCTCCATTCCTAGAATTGCCGAGTATCTTTTGCTACTTTTTCTTTATAATCTTTAATTTTCGATTACCATGGCTGATGCATTTGAAAGAACAAAGCCGCATGTAAACGTAGGAACCATTGGTCATGTTGACCATGGGAAAACTACTCTTACTGCCGCGATTACCGCAACCCTTCATAACCGTAAGGGAACCCTCCCAGCAAACAAAGCAATTGCTTTTGATCAAATTGATAACGCGCCTGAAGAAAAAGAGCGTGGTATTACGATCGCTACTTCCCACCAGGAATACGAAACAGACGCGCGTCACTACGCACACGTGGATTGTCCTGGACATGCCGATTACATTAAGAACATGATTACGGGAGCCGCCCAGATGGACGGTGCTATTCTCGTTGTGGCTGCAACCGATGGTCCTATGCCACAGACCAAAGAACATATCCTCTTGGCTCGCCAGGTTGGAGTGGAAAACATTGTTGTTTTCTTGAACAAGTGTGACATGGTTGATGACGAAGAAATGATCGACCTCGTTGAAATGGAGGTTCGTGAAGAACTTTCTAAACGTGATTACGATGGTGACAACGCTGTTATCGTTCGTGGATCAGCTCTCAAAGCTCTTGAAGAACCAGGAGGAGAATGGGGTGACAAAGTTATGGAGCTTATGGACGCTCTTGATACTCAGATTCCTGAACCAAAACGTGAAATTGATAAAGACTTTTTGATGCCTGTTGAAGACATCTTCTCTATTAAGGGTCGTGGAACGGTTGCTACCGGTCGTATCGAACAAGGAAAAGTAAACGTCAACGAAGAAATTGAAATCGTTGGAATCAAAGACACTCGAAAAGTTGTTGTTACAGGAGTTGAAATGTTCAAAAAACTTTTAGACGAAGGACTCGCTGGAGATAACGTCGGACTTTTGCTCCGAGGTATCGAACGAGAAGAAATTGAACGAGGACAGGTTTTGGCTAAGCCAGGAACTATTACTCCTCATACAGAGTTTGAATGCGAAGTTTATATTCTTACAAAAGAAGAAGGTGGACGACACACGCCTTTCTTCAAAGGATACAAACCTCAGTTCTACATCCGAACCACGGATGTTACCGGTGAAATCTACCTTCCCGAAGGCGTAGAAATGGTTATGCCTGGAGACAATGCGAAATTCAACGCATCTCTTGGTTCACCCATCGCTCTAAACGAAGGAACTCGATTCGCGATCCGAGAAGGAGGACGAACCGTTGGTGCCGGAGTGGTGACGAAAATCGTAAAATAATTGTTTCACCCAACAAGAAAAAAGACCTCGCGAAAGTGAGGTCTTTTTTTGTCTGAACCTAGATTTACAAGATTAAGGGATGGACTTGAAGTGGTTTGTTATTTCTGAATTCACTTCCAATCTTTCACCTTAAACCCCTCCCCCCAGCATTTTTCTATCAAGCTTTTCGAACCGCCTCAATCAGCTGAGCCTTGGTCTCCGGTGACGAAGAAGAATGTCCGGAAACCGTCATATGAAGCTCCGCTTTGGGGAGTTTTTCGGCGAGCCAGTGTGCCTGACAGGGCAAACAGACGATGTCATACATGCCGTGAACTATGACCGTGGGAATCTGTGCTATTTTTGAGGCATTTTCTAAGATGTAGTTATCCGGCAGAAAACACTGCTGGCGTGTGTAGTGTGATTCCATGATGGCCATCGACTCGTAGGCAAAGTTTTTCATGATTTCATGATTTTCTTCGGCCGTAGAATTCAGACTTGAGATTGAAATTTCATAGTAAGAATAAGCATAGGCATGCTTTTGACGGACTTCAGGGTCTTCATGCTGCAACATTTCTGCGTAGTAGAGACAGGGCTCATGTTGCCGATCTTCGGGAACCAGCTCCATAAGCTGCGCCCAAGCATCCGGCCGAAAACGCTCAACTTGATCGAGCATAAACAGATCATATTGCTCAGGAAGCGATAAATAAATGCCGCGTAAAATCATGCTTTTTACTTTTTCCGGGTAGCGAATCGCATAGACAAGAATCAATGTTGATCCCCAGGAACCCCCAAAAAAATGCACGGGATCGGACCAGCCCACATGGTCTAAAAGTTTATTAATATCTTCGACCAAATGATCCGTCGTGTTGGCTTTGATCGAACCAAAGGGCTTACTTCGTGCTGATCCACGCTGATCAAAAAAGAGCACATAATCTTGCTCTGGATCAAAAAATTTCTGATCACGCTCCCCACATCCCCCACCAGGACCACCATGAATAAAAATAAATTTCTTGCCCTTGGGATTGCCCCAGAGTTCATAATATAATTCATGGCCGTCACCGACAGAGAGAAAACTTATTTTTTTGATTTTTTAGGAGGCGCTTTGAGTAATTCGACTTCTTTTACTAAATCTTCATACCAAGTAATGGGCAATGTTTCGAGGCTTGTTTTGATGGCCTGCGCGGTAATCGTCCATTTGAACTTCGCCTTTTTGATCAGATCAAAAACCTGATCGGGCTGAAAGTGCTGCCCCATCCGCAAAACAATTTCATAGGTTTTGTGCGAAGATTTGTGAATTTTAACGGCCGATAGATTGGCCTCACGAAGCTTTAGTTTTAACCCAATCACTCGACACAAATTATTCACTTCCGCCGGCAATTGTCCGTAATCTTCCTTGAGTTCATGTTGTAAGTCCTGAAGATCTTGTTCTGTTTCGGCCGAGGCGAGCTCTTTATAGACCTGAATTTTTTCATCCGCTTCCGGGATAAATCCTGCTGGAATATACGCTGACAGAGGTACTTCAACGGTGATATTTTCCTCTTCTTCAATATCTCGGGAGACTTCTCCTGATTTCATTTCTTCGATGGTTTTGTGAAGCATCCGAACAAAATGAGAAACCCCAACACTTTTCATCGCGCCGGATTGAGAAACCCCCAAGATTTCACCAGCTCCACGAATCTCAAGGTCTCGCATGGCAATCTGAAACCCCGATCCAAGCTCTGACGCTTCAACGATAGAACGGAGTCGTTTTTTGGCCTCCACATCAAGCTTTTGACCGTGATATAAAAAGTACGCGAAAGCCTGTGTCCGGCTTCGTCCGACACGTCCTCGCAGCTGATAGAGTTGAGAAAGTCCAAATCGTTCTGCATTATTCACCAATAATGTATTCGCATTCGCCAGGTCGATTCCATTTTCGATAATCGTCGAAGCCACTAAGACATCGGCTTCTTGATTTTTGAATTTTTTAATTCGTTCTTCTAGTTCTTGTGGTGTGAGTTGTCCGTGTGCGACAATAAATTTCGCCTCGGGAATAAGCGCTCGAAGCTGTTCCACCTGGGACTCAATCGTCTGAACACGATTGTGAAGAAAATAAACCTGCCCGCCACGCGCCTTTTCCTTCAAAATACTTTCTCGTATAAGGTTGAGATTATATTTTCTCACCTCGGTTACGACCGGAAGTCGTCCTGTAGGCGGTGTTGTAATCGTTGAAATATCTTTGAGTTTATTGAGACTCATGTTCAGCGTTCTTGGAATCGGCGTTGCCGTCATCGTTAACAAATGAACATTCGCGCGAAGTTCTTTGAGTTTTTCTTTTTGCTGGACCCCAAATCTCTGTTCTTCGTCGATTACCAAAAGACCTAAATTTTTAAATTTAATATCTCCTGATAATAATCGATGCGTTCCGATGACTATATCTACTAATCCATGCTTGATATCATCAATAATTTTCCGCTGATCGGCCGCGGTCTGAAATCGCGATAGCAACGCCACCCGAAGACCATAGCTCTGTCCCTCAATACGCTCTAAAAAGTTCTGGTAGTGCTGCTCGGCAAGAATCGTAATAGGGGCCAAAATAGCCGACTGCATCCCCGCACGAAAAGCCTTAAAGACCGCACGCATGGCAATTTCTGTTTTCCCAAATCCCACGTCTCCACACAAGAGTCTATCCATCGGTTTGGATCGTTCAAGATCCGCTTGTACCTCCATCCACGACGTCGCCTGCCCCGGCGTGAGGTCATAGGGAAAACTCTCACAAAAGGCATTCATCATTTCATCGTCTTTATCACACGAAGGCGCCTTGGCAATCTCTCGATTGGCATACAGCTTCAGAAGCTCTTTGGCGACTCGTTCCGCTTCTTGTTTGAGTTTTACTTGTGCCTGAGACCAATCCGCACTCCCCAACCGTGTAAGTTTCGGTGCATCATCGCCGATAAATTTCGTAACCTTTTCGGCTGATTCTACCGGGACGAACAACTTATCATTTTCTGCATAACAGAGTTTGAGGTATTCACGTGTCCCTAAAGACTCTCCCAAATCACGACGGACAATACCATCGAACTGTGCTAACCCATGGTCCACATGAACTACGTAATTCCCCCGCTTGAGACTCGTCATCAAGTCCAAGTTCACACCGGCGACGGCTTTGCGCTGCCGTGAATTTCTGTGAAACTGAAAAATCTCTCGATCCGTCAGAAAAACAATTTCACGCGTATTGTTTTGAAAGGAGTGTGGAATGTAATCCGTGGGCTTCAGTGTCTTTAAATGAACCGTCGAAGGCGCACGCTCGTCTTCATTTTCGGTAAACATAATCTCGTTGTCTCGAAAAAGATTCAGTACTTCTTCTCTTTTTTTGGTGGCTACTACCACTGAAAACGAACGATGAAAACGCTCTTTTACCTCAATAATAAAGTCTTGAACCGTATAAAAAGGAAGCACTGAAAAGAAGTTTAAATGGAAAAAGTTTTCTTTTTCTCCGGGAAAAGTCGTAAATTTAATCTTATAAAAATCCCCTGTCGGACAAAGGTCTTCATCTAGATCATCGGATATAAACAGAGATTCATCACACCCGTGAAGCAAATTAAGAAGCGTTCCCGACTTATGAATAAAAGTTTTGGGGGCCAGTAATAATTTTTTAAGAAATCTGGGCTTGAGGTCTTTTGCTTCTGCATCTTCTCCCTGGGGAAAAGTTTCAATTGACTCGAGGGTGTCACCATCAAGGCTACATCGATGACAGACCTGACTATTTATGGGAAAAACAAAAAGATGCTCGCCTCGGCGAACAAACTCTCCTTTTTGTAAAATTATGTCAGCAGCAGGGCCATAGCCCAACCGTTCTAGTTGCTCAAAAAGTTCATAAACTTTTACGTCCTGTCCCTGCTTAAGGAGCAGACTGTGTTCCTGAATTTGTTCTTCCGTCGGAAAAGGTTGCTCGAGTGCTTTTTCTAAATTTTCAAAAAGAAAGAGATTTTTTTTGCCGTCTTGTACTATATTTCTCAGATCATAGAATTGCTCTATCGCAATCTCTTCTGATACTTGATGCACCGTTCCTGGAAAAAATATTTCTGCCGAAGAAGCTATTTGGTCTGCTCTTTCGTCCGTAGATGCCCAAAAAATATTAGTAAAATCTCGATGCTCTAAAATCTTCGTGATAACAAAAGATTTAGCCGCGGAATTTCCAAGGTTCACTAAGGTCAGAAGCTTCTTTTTCTCGAGCTCCTGAATCTCTGGCGCTAAGTCCAGTTCAAAGGGAAGGCGTAGGTACGTCATAAATACAAAAACAGGTCCAGCGAGAGAGCTTGAAACTCAAAACGCACAAACTCCCATTCGAAAGGGGGGTCTCGAATGGGAATTCCTACATTTTCAGCGGCATGATCAGATGGATAAATTCATCGCCCTTCATGCTTTTGACCACAGCTGGGCTGAGCTTTCCATCTAATTCAATCCGAATTTCTTTTTCATTATTGAGCGCACCAAGAACATCCAACACATAATCTGCGTTCAGAGCGATAATATTGGCCTCTCCTTCGATTTTAACAGGAATCGTTGTACGCTCTTCACCAATTTCCGTTGCGTCCGTGTAGACGATCATACTGCCGTCATTCTGCAACTCAACTTTCATGTGCTGATTATTCTCTTTCGCAAAGATTGAGACTCGGCGCACGGCTAGTTCAAATTCATCACGTGCTACAACTACTTGTGTTGCGCTTTTTTTCGGGATGATTTGTTGATAGTCCGGAAACTGTCCTTCTATCAATCGTGTTGTAAGTTCTGTTCCGCCAAGCGTAAACATAGCCTGATTGTCAGAAATAGTAATCTGAACTTTGTCTGCACTTCCTGAAAGTCGATCCGCTTCGAGCACGGCTCGCACCGGAATTACGCAGGTTGTTGTTTTTGCTTCTGATTCTAAGGTAAGAACCTTTTCTGACAAACGATACGAATCCGTAGCCGCCAATCGAAGTTCTGTCCCGGTCGCTCGTACAAACACACCCGAAATAATCGGTCGTGATGAATTTTCTTGGGCTGAAAAAGCCACCTGATCAATCGCTGATTTAAAGTCTTCACTTTTTAGTTCCAGTCGAGCTCCTGACTCTACGCGTGCAATTTCTGGAAATTCATCCGCGGCAATCCCCTTCATCTTGGTTTTTGAAGATTTGGATTTAATCGAAAGATCCGTTCCACTCGCAACGGACAATTCTACTTCATCATTTTTTCCCAATAATGAGGTGTACGCCGTTAAGATTTTAGCCGGAACGGTGATCGCGCCTTCGTTTTTTACGTTGGCCTCCGCGGAGGTCGTAATCGAAACTTCAAGATTCGTCGCCGCAAAATAAACCTTTTTGCCTTCGGCTTTAATCAAGATATTGCCTAGAACCGGTAGTGTTGCCTGTCCTGAGACCGCTCTGGAAACGATTTTGAGACTCTCTAAAAGGGTCTCTTGAGGAATAGATACTTTCATTGCCCTCTAATTGTACGCATTCATGGAGAATGTCAAAATGTTTTTTAGGCTGACCAAAAGGACATCACCCCGGCTCGATCTTTCAGAAGTTTCAGAACGAGACTCGTATAAGAAGCCCCTTCTTGTACGGTTGCACACAATCCCAAGTCTACCGCGGCATTTTTAAGGTAAGATAGCCCATTAACCCCATCTTCTTTATTCTGACACTGGATTCTTTTTGATTGGATATTATTCGTATTTAACGCTTGCACGTGAGCATCCGTCACCTCTTCCTCTGGCACGCCTACTACCTGTGCGGCAAGGCTTCGTAAATCCGCTTTGATATTCTCGGGATCCTCAAAATACACCGCATCGCGCTCTCGATAGCCCACTCGCTCTTTCAACATCTTCAGTACGAGGCCCCCATAAGAACTCCCCTCCTTTGCGGTTGTACACAGTCCCAAGTCTACCGCGGCTTGACTCAGGTAGGCCATCCCCCGAACCCCACCTTCTTTATTCTGACACTGGATTCTTTTTGATTTTATATTCTTCGTACTTAACGCTTGCACATGAGCATCCGTCACCTCCTCTACAGATATTCCTGCTACCTGTGCGGCAAATCTTCGTAGATCCGCTTTGATATTCTCTGGATTCTCAAAATACACCGCATCGCGCTCTCGATATCCCACTCGCTCTTTCAACATCTTCAACACAAATCTCTTATAAGACCGCCCCTCCGTTGCTGTTCCACACAATCCCAAGGCTACCGCAGCATTTTTAAGGTAAGATGTTCCACTCACTCCATCTTCTTTATTCTGACACTGGATTCTTTTTGATTGGAAATTCTCCGTACTTAACGTTTGCACATGAGCATCCGTCACTTCTTCCTCTGGCACGCCGGCTACCTGTGCGGCAAAGATCCGTAGATCCGATTTAATATTCTCTGGATCCTCAAAATACACCGCATCGCGCTCTCGATAGCCCGCTCGCTCTTTTAACACCTTCAACACGAGTCCCCGATGAGAATCCCCCCCCTTTACGGTTGTACACAGTCCCAAGTCTACCGCGGCATTACTCAAGTAGGACGGCCCCTGAATCTCCCCTTCTTTATTCTGACGCTGAATACGTTGATCGACGATATTCTTCGTCGTTAACGCTTGCACGTGGGCATCCGTCACCGCTTCTACAGGTATTCCTGCTACCTGGGCAGCAAATTTTCGTAGGTCTGACTTGATATTCTCTGCGTCCGGCCACGTTATGACCGGGTATCCGGAGCGCTCTTTCAGTATCTTCAGCACAAATCTCTTATAAGACCGCCCCTCCGTTGCTGTTCCACACAGTCCCAAGGCTACCGCAGAATTTTTAAGATAGACACCTCCCCCAACTCCACCTTCTTTATTCTGACACTGGATGCGTTCTGATGCGATATTACTCGTACTTAACCCTTGTACATGGGCATCCGTCACCTCTTTCTCTGGCACGCCTGCTACCTGTGCGGCAAATCTTCGTAGATCCGCTTTGATATTCTCTGGATTCTCAAAATACACCGCATCGCGCTCTCGATATCCCACTCGCTCTTTCAACATCTTCAACACAAATCTCTTATAAGACCGCCCCTCCGTTGCTGTTCCACACAATCCCAAGGCTACCGCAGCATTTTTAAGGTAAGATGTTCCACTCACTCCATCTTCTTTATTCTGACATCGAATGCGTTGTACGGATATATTATCCGTATTCAAACCTTGCACGTGCTCATCTGTAACATCTTCTTCTGGTATCCCTAACACCTGTGAAGCAAAGCTCCGTAAGTCTGCTCGAACATTCTCTGGACGCTCAAAATACACCGCACCTCTTTCTCGATACCCAGCTCGCTCTTTCAACATCTTTAGCACGAGACTCTTGTAGGAGGTTCCTTCTGATTTTTTTTTACACAGCCCCAAGACTACCGCCGCACCTTTAAGGTAGGTCTGCCCATTCACTCCACCTTCTTTGTTCTGACACTGAATGCGTTGGGAGGCTATATTATTTACACTCAAGGCTTGCACATTCTCATCGGTAACCTCTTCCTCCTGTATCCCGAACGCCTGTACCGCAAAGTTCCGTAGGTCCAATCGAATATTCTCTGGATGCTTAAAATAAACGACATTTCGCTCTCGACACCCGACGCGTTCTTTTAAAAGCTTCAGCACGACCCCCATACAAGACGCTCCTTCCGCTGAAGTTGCACTCAGACCCAAGGCCACCGCAATATTACTAAGATAGGATTGCCCCTTTGTATTCCATTTTTTGTTCTGACACTGAATTTCTTGAGAAGATATATTCTCGGTCGTTAAGCCTTTCAAATGCTCATCGGTAACATCTTCTTCCGGTATCCCTGACACCTGTGCGGCAAATTTTCGTAGGTCCGATCGAATTGTTTCGAGCGATAAATCCCATACCCATTTTTCGCTGTTTCTTTTCGGGGCCGTCTCCTTTTTTCCCTGAGAACGCTTTTTCAATAACGCCTTCTCTATTTCCCGCAAATAATTATTTCCCATGGGAATTTCCGTACTCAGACCAAAGGCATCTGACTCAATAAGATCTTGCTTCTCGCTTTTTTTCATCGCCTGATAGGTGGCGATGTCGGACTTGTCCTCTGCGAGAAGTACAAATGTCGTATTCCCCACCTCGTCACAGAGCTCTATAATTCTGTTTAAGGCTGGGATGTAAATACTCACATAACTTTTAATACGCGATATCCCCTCCGGATTATCACTCGGCGCTTCGCCCAGAGAGATTTGACAATCACTGCGCGTAAGGTTGAATTTTTCTTCGAGCATCCACAGCACCGCTGCAAATCGCTCCTGGAATTTTTTTTCTTCGAGTCCCGATCCTGATCCTGTTAGAGTTTCCCCACCTTCACTATCCGGCGGTGTAGGAACCCCTTCTGTTTTTTCTACCGACATTCCATCAACGGTATATTGTCCAACGTCTTCCTGCGCATATACAGCCCTTGTCACCAAAACATGTGCAAGAACCTGATCTATTTCTTGTGACAGCGTTCCTAGAACCGATCCAATCGTCATCAGTCCTCTTTCTTCTATGGCATGGTCCAGTTCTTCTGCCGTCATCATTCGCCAAACTTCATCACTATTCGCCTCGACCTCTTCTCCCAAAACTTCCACCATCACCGCTCTTCGATACGCTTCGGCCACCGGAAGTAATACCTCCATCCGAGCGGACTCAAATCTCTGCCGATCTTCTGCGATCGCATTGATATCACCGATATCTTTGATCGCTGCAATCTGTTTTGCTTTTCGTGAGGCTTGGTCAAGCGTAAGTGATTTTTTCATGGATTTCTCTATAATTTACCACTTTATGCCTATTTCTTGAGATTTGTCAACCCTCATTGCCGAAATAATGCGCTTGAGTACACTTTTGAGTGTATGGAACATATAATACTTCTTCTTGTCCTCCTGGTTCTCTCTGGATTTTTTTCGGGCGCGGAGATTGCGCTCTTCTCTCTGGGCGCTGAAAAAATCCAGGCGATGAAAAATCGGGCCAAATCTCCTAAGAGAGTGGCCAAGATCGAAAAGCTCGAACGTATGAAGGCGAATTCTTCACGGCTTCTCGTGACGATTTTGATCGGAAATAATGTCGTGAACATTGCTTCGACGTCTTTAGCGACAATCTTAGCCGTTCAGTGGGCGGAGACAGCCGGTGCTGAAAGTGATACGACCATGCTCGTGGGACTCGTCACGGGAGTCATGACGTTTCTTATTCTATTTTTTGGCGAAATTACGCCAAAAGCTTTGGCGAATAAATATAGTTTGGGATTTTCTCTGATTGCCGCGCCTATTTTACGGGTCTTGCAGATCATGCTCTCCCCGATCGTGATTCCTCTGGCCAGTATGGTCGATGCGTTTGCTTCTAAATCTGAACCCGAACACGGCCTTTCTGAAGATGAACTCAAGGCGGCCATAGAGCTCTCTGCCAAAGAAGGAAAAATAATCCATGGAGAAAAAGAACTGGTCGAAAAAGCACTTGAATTCGATGAACATACCGTGGGATCGATTATGACGCCTCGATCAAAGATTTATTTTATGGAAGACGACACCCCTGTCTCCGAAGGCATTCAGCAAATTGGGGACGTAAAATTTTCTCGTATTCCGATCTTTCATGAAACGCACGACCAAATCATTGGGATCCTTACCATTCATGCCATTATTCAATCCCTGGGAGACCCTGAAATAAACCAAAAAAACGTAGCGAATCTTTCTTTGATTAATCCACTCAAAGTCCCCCCGATGATGAAGATTCACAGTCTTTTGAAAGAGTTCCAGGACAAGAAAATTCACATGGCGCTGGTCTACGATGAACACGGTGGCCTTGTGGGACTCATTACGATGGAGGATATTTTGGAAGAAGTCTTTGGTGAAATTCGTGATGAGCAAGATGGCTGCGCACCGACCATCCAACGTATTGGGAAAATGGATTTCCTCTGTCATCCAGATATAGAACTCGAACACGTAGAAGCTTTTCTCAACGAAGAACTCAAGCACGAGGCCCCCAAACGATTCCCCTGGCAGCTGCAGGATGAAAACAAGGGCCTGAATTACTTTCTCCTGGAGCAGTTCGAACGCTTTCCTGCTGAAGGCGAAGAAATCATGCTCAAAAACCCTCGAACGAAAAGCTTTACTTTCATCGTTGAAAAACTGAAAGACGACCGGATCGAATCAATTATTTTGAAAATTAAATAATACACGCCTCTCTTCTCGCTAGACATATCGAGCAGGTTTGTGAATAATGGAGGCGTTTTAACGCACAGCATTACCATGGGAGAAGAATCAATGGGCGGTCTTGAAGATCTTATGATGGGAGCGGCATCAGAAAGTGCTTCTGAGTCCGATGAACAGTTTCAGGCGCGACTCGCAGCCGCCCAAGCACGGATGGCCAAGATTGCCAAAGATGAAAACAAAGCCAAAAACTTTGATGCGCATTTAGCAAAACTCATCCCCGCTTGTTCCTCCAAGGGACTTTTGGATTTAATCATTCTTATGATTAATCACGATGTCCCGAGCTTCACGACCCTGGGCGTACTCAGTCTCGTTATCCCCAAAGCTAAAATCATTGTCACGACTGAACTTTCTGAAAAAACAATCACCGATATCTCTCGAACCATTAAACTTCCTTTTGGGAAACAAGCTGTACAATATCAAGTGACCTCTTGGCTTGCTTGTATTCATCTCACCGATAAAGCTTCTACTTCGATTTATTTATCAGGACTGGCGAACGATAGTGATTTTGTAAAAGCGCTTACTCAATATTTAACGGCTTTGTTAGAAGCGTTCTTGGGCACCAAAGAAGCTTCGATCACCCCTAAAAGCATTGGTGAATTTTTTGATACCTACCAAAAGAAGATCTTTGCAGAAGTCTAAAAAAACGACGCCCTAGGGAGGACTTCGCTCTGATTTTATTCTGTTTTAAAAGTTTTTCTTTACGCTGGAACGATATTGACGAAACGTTTTTCGTAACGACGTCCATCGAATCGACGAACTGCCTTTTCTGTGAAGGCAACTTTTCCAGGTATCAATGCGAAAAGTGTAAAGTCTCTTCCGATTCCGACGTTTTCACCGGGTCGGAACTTCGTTCCTTTTTGACGTACGATAATTTCACCCGCTTTTACGAGTTGGTCTCCGAAGCGTTTTACGCCTCGTCGTTTCGCGTTGGAATCGCGACCGTTTTGGGAGGATCCACCGGCTTTCTTGTGTGCCATAGTCGTCGGGTCAAAGATATAGCTCCCGCAGAAGCTGAGTTATTGTATGGAGGAACGAATGTTTGTCAATTAAATTTTCAACCTCAAAAAAGAAGAAGGTCCCGGACGCAATGGTCCGGGACCCACACGGGAAGGCAGAACCTCCTAAAAAAGACCCTTGTCTTTGGCCAGCATGGCCAGTGCTGCAATTATTAGGGCCATCAGGCCCCAAAAGCGACCATCAAGCTTTTTCATATTCCTCACCTCCTTTCAAAAGTTGAAGCCTGTGGGTAAGTCAAAAACTTCCCAAGTCAGACATATGTTAAAGATCCGTGCATTGTGTCTGTATTAATGAGATTGAGAAAAAAAGTCAATGTTGTATGATCAAAGTGCGTATGAAACGGTTTTTGCTTATTTTCGCTGGATTGCTCTTTCTGCCGGGTATACCCCAGGCGGAAGCGGGCCTCGAAGTCTTTGCTCAACCGCTCCAGATGAAGACACTTCCGAAGAATGCCGTGCGCGTTCCTTTTTTGACCCTGTGGATTCGCGCGGACGAAGACACACTTCTTCACGAACTCTCTCTTCAACGAACCGGACTTTCTAGCTCAAATGACATGGGCCGTGTCTGGGCGGAAACCAGCACGCTCCATCGATCGATGCGTTCGGGATTTTTTTCTGACGATACCGCGACCCTTCGTTTTTTACGCGGCATAGAGATCCCCGCCCAATCATGGGAACGGGTTATTATTTATGCCAATCTCAACAATGCCCGATCCGGAACGCATATCGGCATTGATCTAACCGATCTTTCTTTTACTTCTCTGCCGTCTGAAGATTGAAATTTTTCACCATGACTTTTTTTCTCCGCGCCTGTTTTCTCCTCTTGGGACTGCTCTTGCCTCTGCACGGCGCGATTACGGTTTTTCTAGACGGGCCCTTTCGCTTTTGGAAAGAAGCTATTTTAGTCATTCTAGCCTTGATCGTTCTCTGGCAGGAAATAAAGGCTTGTAAAGAACAATTCTGGCAGAGCTTTAGCATTCCCGAGTGGATCTGCTTATGGTTTCTCGCCTGGCTCAATATCCTGATCTGGATGAGTGATGATAAAACAACGGCCCTTATTGCGAGTCGATATTTAAGTTTAGGCTTTGTTGTATTCTTTGTACTTTCACGACTGCTCCGCCAACAAAAAGAACTTTTTCCTCTGTATTTCAAAGATTTTACACGGGGCCTTGTTAGCGGAAGTGTTATCTCTACTATTTTTGGTCTCTGGGCCAAATTTGGCGGAGGATTTGAGATGATGAAGTCTTTTTATTCTTCTACAATTTCCTCTTGGGTTCCAGGACAAACCCTTCCTCTCTATCACCAAACTGGTCCCTTTATTCGAATACAGGGTATGAGTTCTGGTCCGGGCGAATTTTCACACCTCTTACTTCTCGGACTGTATTTCGTTCTTTTCTTTCCAGCCTTTTTTAATTGGAGCCGAAAGAGACTTATTAATTGCTGTACACAATATTTGTTCATATTTTTATTTCTGATCGGCATTGTACAAAGTTTTTCTCGCGCGGCGATCCTCGTGGCGTTGGGATTTTTATTTTGGAAATACTGGACGCACACCGAGCGTACTGCGAAACAGCTCTGGAAGCCGATCCTCGTAATCATTATTTTAATCACCGGATTTTTTGGTATGCATGATAATCTGCGCGAAAATTTCTTTACACGACTGGGAAGCTCTGATCATATCACGCGTCCTGTAGAAGCGCTTCAAAAAGGATTCAAACATCCTGTTCTTGGACAACTAGGCTCTATTGGCCCCGCGGCACGAAGTAAAAATTTAGCAGAAAATAATAATGATTACGCCCTGATTTCTGAAAATATTTTTGTCGATATTTTTGTACAAACAGGATTTGTTGGACTCGCCCTGGGACTCGCTTTTTGGTGGCAACTTTTTCGCCATATTCACCGTCGACACTTTCCTCTACTCTGTGGCATGTTGCTTCTGGGGTCGATCGCGACTATTTTTGATATGACACCGATCAGTCTCGGATTTTTTACAACCCTTGCCTTTCTCTCAACCCTCGGGAACTCCCGATCACATTTCCCCGACCAACTGAAACTGATCTAATTACGCTCTCTCCATGCCCCATCTCCATATCCTCAATCTTGTTACGATCTTCGGCTACGCGGCTCTGAGTTTCGTCATTGCCTACCTAGCCTTTCCGCCCTTTATTCGCTTTGTAACGAATTATAAACTCACTCAAAAAATCCGAGAAGACGGTTTATCGGGAGGCGTCGCAAAACTTTTCAAAAAGCTCCATGGCCACAAAGCCGGAACGCCCACCATGGGGGGCGTTGTAATTGTAATTGCGATTACTTTAACCATTATTATTTCACGTCTTCTCGCCTACTTCGGCGTCGTAGATAATTCCATTCTCAATCGAGGGGAAACCTATTTACCGATTATCACGCTTATGAGCGTTGGGTTTTTGGGGCTCGTCGATGACTATCTCAATATTCAAGAAAACACCCGACAAAAAGGCTTATCTGCACGCGTCAAACTTTGGTCCCTGATTATATTTTCACTCTTAGGTGCGGCCTGGTTTTCTTTCAAACTTGGCTGGTCCCTCATTCACATTCCTGGTGTCGGCGATTTTGATATCGGCCTTTGGTATGCGCCACTTTTTATGTTTATCGTCGTGGGAACTTCCAATGCGGTAAACTTCACCGATGGACTGGATGGATTGGCTGGCGGCCTGCTCGCCATTGCCTACTGCGTCTTTGCCGTGATTGCTTATTTTTACGGCCTGCCGATTTTGTCTGTATTTTGTAGTGTCATCGTCGGCTCGATTTTGGCGTTCTTATGGTTCAATGTTCCACCGGCCAAAATCTATATGGGCGATACCGGCGCCTTAGCACTCGGGGCCACCCTGGGTGTGATCGCCATGCTGACCAATGCAGTTATTATTTTAGCTATCATTGGTGCTGTTTTTGTCATCGAAACCCTCTCGATTATTCTGCAACTTTTTTGGAAAAAATATTTCAAACGCAAACTTTTCCTCATCGCGCCTATTCACCATCACTTCGAAGCCAAGGGCTGGTCCGAAACACAAATCGTCATGCGGTTCTGGATTATCGGGATGGCGTTTGGGACGATCGGATTAATTATTGGCCTTTTAGGAATGGGAACGGGAGGAATTTTATAAACCTACATGCAAGCTACCTGCACGGTTTCCGGACAGACTTTTGAGATCACTGAAGAGGATCTGAAGTTTTATGAAAAGATGGGCGTGCCGGTGCCAACGCTGTGTCAGGAAGAACGGCAACGGCGGCGGCTTGCTTGGCGGAATGAAAGAAATCTTTTTCAAAAAAAATGCAGCGGAACCGGAAATCCGATTCTTTCTGTTTACCGTGAAGAATCGCCTTTCCCGGTTTACGAACAAAGTTACTTTCATTCTGATTCCTGGGACCCCAAAACTTATGGGCAAGATTATGACTTTTCCAAACCTTTTTTTGAGCAGTTTTTTGCTCTGCAACAAAGGGTTCCGCATATCAATTTAATCGGTTCTAAAAATGAAAATTCAGATTATGTAAATTATGCAGGTTCCAACAAGAACTGTTTTTTACTTTAAAATGCAGATCTTAATGAAGATTGCTTCTTTTCAACCAACATCACGCACTCTAAAAACTGTGTCGACAGCCTTGGCCTTTTTCGCAATGAACTTTGTTATGAATGTATAGATGTGCAAGAGAGTTATGAATCCTGTTTTCTACAAAACTGTAAAAGCTGCTCATTTTCTATGTTTTTACAAAACTGCATAGGCTGTCAGCACTGTTTTGGTTGTACAAATCTTCACAACAAACAATATTATTTCATGAATCAGCCACTGGAAAAATCAGAGTACGAGAAAAAATAAAAAATATATTCTCTGGATCCTATCAACAACTCAAAGAACTCAGTGAACATTTTCAATTATGGCTCAAAACACAGCCTCACCGTGCACATGAAAATTATCAAAGCGAAGAGGTTTCCGGCAATCACCTCTCTCATTCTTCTCGTGTAAAAAACTGTTTTTACAGTTCAAATTTGGAAAATTGTGCCTATATAACAGAAGTGAATGGAGCCCATCACTGTCAGGATGTAGATTATTTTTGCTTAGAGGGATTGGAATCGGTTTATAATTCTCATGTCATTGGCTTTGGAGCCAATAACATCTTGTGTTCTCATTCTATTGTTCGAGGGTGCCGTGATATTGCCTATAGTCAGTTTTGTTGGAACAACAGTCATGATTTATTGGGTTGTGTAAGCCTCAATCAATCTCAGTATTGCATCTTCAATAAACAATACACCAAAGAAGAATACTTTGAATTAAAAGACAAAATCATCGCACATATGCGAGAAACAAAAGAATGGGGCGAATTTTTCCCCGCCCCGATGTCCCCTTTTGCGTACAACGAAACGGTCGCTCAAGAGTATTTCCCACTGACACAAGAAGCAGCCGAAGCGCGCGGTTATACGTGGAGAACTGAAGACAGGAAATCTTATCAAAAAAAAACCTTCTCTATTCCCGATAATATCGCTGATGTGAAAGATGATATTTTGAAAGAAGTTCTCACGTGTGAAAAAACTGGCAAAAATTATAAAATTCAAAAATCAGAGCTGAAATTTTACCAGAAGATGAATCTTCCGATTCCAAGACTCTGCGCGGATGAAAGACATAAAAAACGCATGGCACTGAGAAATCCAAGAAAGCTGTATGAAAGGTCGTGTGGAGAGTGTGAAACGGGAATTAAAACTACTTATAGTTCAGAACGACCCGAAAAAATTCTTTGTGAAGATTGTTACCTTAAAAGTGTGAATTAATGTGTGCCTGTCCTCCGAAGCTTTAGCGTAGGGGGAAGACGTGTTATCTTAACTCTGTAGAATAAGTACTTGTCTTTTGAAGATTATAAATTTATATTCAAGATACAAATGTCCTTCGGGATCCCCCCTATAAAATGGGGGCAACAAAAAAGCTTAAAGAATCACTTCTTTAAGCTTTTCTTTTATGGCTTTAAATTCCCCTTTTCCAACCATCCCCATTTTTTCGGTGAAACGTTTTTTATCCATAACCTTTATCTGCGATAAGATTACATATGATTGATTCTTATATTTTTGATTATTAAGATTAAATTCCGCTGTTTTTAAGTGATGATAAAATCGATGATTCTTTTTCCCTCGGCTGGTTAAGGCAATCGTTAAAAATAATGTCCCTATTTTTTTCAGAACTAATACCGGACGCAAAAAGCCTTCTTTTCCATCTTCTTCAAATCCAATATTTTTTCCCATCTTCGTAAACCAGATTTCTCGAACCTTAAGATACAGCGATGGCGAAGCTTGTTGCTCAAGCTTCTGTTTATCCTGATTCCAAATATCAAAAATATTCATCTCCTCATTTTTAAAGAAAAAGATGTGTATTGCCTAATTCTTAATCTCGATTTAATGTTGTAATCATTATGTATATTTTATTCGCCAAATTTATTTACTACGGTAGTTATCTCTCTCTGATAACCCTGGGACTTAATATCTGGTGGATCACTGAAGCCGGCTGGTCGAGTTTAAATGCTGCGCTTTTGGCCTGGCATCTACTTTTTCTCTACATGCGGTTCTGGGAGCCCTATCATATTAAAATTCAACATCATGAAATTGAAAACCTGCCTCATAAAATCGCTTTTTTCTCGGATCCGCATTTGGGGGCGTTTAAAAAGGCTGATTTTTTAGAAAAAATTATTCAAAAAATAAATCATCAGGCTCCTGATTTAGTCCTGATTGGCGGAGACTTTGTACACGCGACGCGTGCGGAAGATCTGGAAGAGCTCTTGCGGCCTTTGCAAAATATTACTGCGCCTTTGCATGTGGTCTTGGGCAATCATGATCTGCCCCTCAGAGGGGAAAACTTCAACGATGAAGTGTATGAAACGCTGAAAAATTTAAATATTTCTGTTATTGATGATCGAGTGGTCCAGCATGAAAACATGCAGATTGTAGGGTTAAAAGACTGCTGGAATGGAGAATTGCGAGAAGATTTATTACGCGATGAAGCGGCGTATAAAATTATTCTCACGCATAACCCGGATCGGGTTCTGGAATTTTCGGAGGATGTTTCCAGTGATCTTGTTTTATGCGGCCATACGCATGGCGGCCAGATCCGAATCCCCAAGTTCTATAAATACATCATTCCCTGCAAGCATGACTTTGATGCCGGGTGGCATGAAGTGAAGGGCCACCGGGTCTTTGTTTCCCCAGGGGTCGGCGAACACACGCTTCCGATGCGCTTTGGTATCCGACCGACGGTACATATTTTTCAGTGAAATACTTGACATTTTATCAAAAACAAGTATTAAGCATCTGATCTTTGACATATCTATTTGTAGTGAAGAGATATCTGCCTGATGTTTTCCAGTCCAAACCACGTGTTTGGCATGGAACGTCGGTAGATAACTCTTCGTTACAGCAACGGAGAAAACCAATCTAGAACCGAGCAAAAAGGAGCTCACCACCATGAAACAAGAAAACGGAAAAACTGAACTTCAGGTCCTCGTCGAGGGGGACAAAATCCTGCAGGAATACCCGCATGAGAAAAGTGGAGGATCATTCCTCTACGCTGATCCAGGCGAATCCATCGCCCTGCGGGTGCGGAATTACCGCTCCGATCTGGGCATCGTCGTGATCCTGAGCCTTGACGGGCTCAGCGTCGATTCGGGACAACCTGCTTCGGGGAAGAGCCTCGGCTACGTGATTTCGCCGAACAGCGAAGTGACTGTCCCCTACTGGCAGAGGAAAGAGGATCAACCACTGACCTTCTGTCTTAAGTCGGACGATCCGGCAAACCGCAATTCGGGCGTCATTGGAATGAAAATTCTGCCGCTCCAGCAGCTTTCCACTGACGAGATCGATGCGATTACGGAATTCGCCGAACAGACCGGCGGACACATCGTCCATGGAATGTCCTTCCCGAATGGTCAAATAAACAAGTTCCCGCATATCAATCACGAAGCGGCCGACACCCTCGTCCTCCGCTACGGCGACATGGAGGAACTGGAGGCGCTGAACATCGACACTGGGGACACCCGATTCGTCGAGCCGGTCTACCGTGACCTGCTCAACACAAACCCCTTCCCGGGGGACGACACGCAATAAGCCTCTCCGGCTGTAACGAAGAACGGGTCCTGACTGTGCACTTGCACCAGGGCCCCTTCTTTTTATATTTTTTCTATCTGAACACTACTTTTCTATCTCATACGGTGTTTTTTCGTAGACCTGGGTAATCCAGTTGCGAAAGAAAAGCGTTCCGTTGGCGCGCCAGTTCATGTAGGGCGTTTTTTCTGGGTTGTTGTCGGGATAATAGTTCTCCGGTAGGGGGACTTCCGTTCGGCCTTGGTCTAAATCTCTTTTGTATTCTTTTTCCAAAGTCTCTCGATCATATTCGCCATGTCCAAAAAGACAGACGACTGAATCGTCTTGATTACTAACTAAGTGCAATCCCGCTTCCGGAGAGACTAATAAGGCTCTTAGATCTGGATGATTCTTGATATCCTCTTCCCTGACTTCGGTGTGACGAGAGTGTGGCACCCAAACCCGATCATCCATGTGCATCGTGAGCGGCGAAGATTCCTGATGTTCGTGCCGAAAAACCCCGAATTTTTTTTGGGGTAGGGCGTGCTTATCTATTCCATAGTAGTGATTGAGTACCGCTTGAGCGCCCCAACAAAGGCCTAACACAAAAACATGTTTTTTCTTCGCCCAATCTAAAATGCCTTTTAATTCTTCCCAATAAGCCACTTCTGAAAAATCCAGATGCTCGATCGGTGCGCCGGTGATAATAATTCCATCCAGTCCATGAGAGAGCTCTTCCATGGTGGTGTAAAATTTTTCTAAATGACCGGGTTCGACATGCGTTGGTTTATACGTGGCCGTCTTCAAAAATGATACATGAATTTGCAGTGGCGTACTGGCTAAAAGCCGTAACAGCTGCGTCTCGGTGGTGAGCTTATCCGGCATAAGGTTTAGAATGCCTATTTCTAAGGGGCGAATATCCTGATGCGCTGCTCGATCCAGCCCCATCATAAAAACGCCCTCTGCTTGAAGCTGATCAAAAGCTGGAAGATCTTGGCGAAGAATAAGAGGCATTGTGGAGAGAAGATAATATTTTTTTGAAAGAAAGGCAAGATACTGGATAAAACCCTTGTTATAGTGGCTTTTCTGTGATATAATAAGGAGAAGATCTTACTTAAAACACTCATGATTCTTCTGAACTCACAGTCGCTTCCGCATTATGGCCTTGAACGTTTCTTCGAATTTACGAAGCAGGCCGGGTTTGATGGTGTTGAAATCACCGTTACTCATAATCTGGATACGCAAAACCCAGACTACCTCAAGCGCCTGGTTGAACGCTATCAACTGCCCGTACGAGCATTCTCTGTCGATGGAAAACACGTGGAGCAACTCACCGAAGCTTTTCAGCTCACGGTTCGTGAATTTCCGGGCGTGACACTCAATCTTCCACCGGCGCCTAACTTTGCTTTTAAGTACAAAAAATGGCTCAAGGTGATTGTTCCTAAACTTTGTCAGAAATATAATCTTAAATCTAATCTCAAGAATGTTCCGGTTGAAACGATGTTTGGGATCCTTCCCAAGTCTTTACAGAACTCTCTGGCGGCCTTAAAAGACCTCGGCTATGTCTGCTTGGATCTTTCGGCTCTCTGGTCTAGTAAGGACGAAGTTATGCGAGCCGTTCAATTTTTGGGCGGGAACCTACGACACGTCTATCTCTCGAATGTTCATGCGAATATTCCTTATGTTGGACTGGCGAAAGGCGTTTTACCCGTAGAAAGTTTGCTGAACAAACTTGCTCTTAACCAGTTTAAAGGAGATTTCACGCTCTTCTTGGGTCATAAACAACTCCATGAAGGACAAACTGACCGCATTTTTTCTGAATTAAAACTTTCAAAAGATTTCTTTGATAAATATTTCACTAATGTGATCTTGCAAATACAAACGCAAAAAACAGTGGGCGGTGTTCCGACCATAGAAACACCCGTTGCAACTCCTGTACCAGCGGCCGTTATCGCGGATCCGGCTCCTGTCGCGGCACCACCGACGACACCACAGGTTTAGGTTTATATTTTTTGAAAGTTATATAAAAAAGATCGCTGAATGAATCAGCGATCTTTTTTGTTTTTGCGTTATTTTTAAGTTCTAAAAAAGGCTTTATGTTGGCATCGACCTACTTTCCCAGGGCTATCCCCAAGTATCATCGGCGCTGGTGGACTTAACTTCTGTGTTCGGAATGGAAACAGGTGTACCCCCACCGCTAGAGATACCAACATAAAACCTTTTTTAGTTATATTTTCTATCTATTGTCCATCAAAAGATGAACTATCTGAGGAAATGAAAAAAATTCGTTCGTCTGATTAGTACTGCTCGGCTGAACCCATTGCTGGGCTTACACCTGCAGCCTATCAACCTGATAGTCTCTCAGGAGACTTATTTCCCGCAAGCGGGAAGAGAAATCTTATCTTGAGCGAGGCTTCACACTTAGATGCTTTCAGCGTTTATCCCGTCCGTTCATAGCTACCCGGCCATGCCGTTGACACGACAACCGGTACACCAGAGGAACGTCCACTCCGGTCCTCTCGTACTAGGAGCAGCTTCTCTCAAATTTCTAAACGCACACGGAGGATAGAGACCGAACTGTCTCACGACGTTCTGAACCCAGCTCGCGTACCGCTTTAAATGGCGAACAGCCATACCCTTGGGAGATGCTTCACCCCCAGGATGCGATGAGCCGACATCGAGGTGCCGAACCAGATCGTCGATGTGAACTCTTGGATCTGACTAGCCTGTTATCCCTGGCGTAACTTTTATCCGTTGAGCGATGACGCACCCACGTGCAATCACCGGATCATTTTCACCTACTTTCGTACCTGCTCGGCTTGTATGCCTTACAGTCAGGCTGGCTTATGCGAATACACGTCCACGTCGATTTCCATCCGACGCAAGCCAACCATTGCGCGCCTCCGTTACTCTTTAGGAGGCGACCGCCCCAGTCAAACTCCCCACCAATCAATGTTCCCTTACCGGTATCAAGTGACAAGATATTAAATATCTTGATGCCTGATAACGGCAAGGGTTAGAGGCTTTATAGATCAAAGGTGGTATCTCAAGGATGACTCAATCACGACTAGCGTCGTGACATCAAAGTCTCCCACCTATCCTGCATATGATATACAAAGACTCAATGACAAGCTGGAGTAAAGCTGCACAGGGTCTTTTCGTCCTACCGTGCGTAAACGGCATTTTTACCGTTTCTGCAATTTCACCGGGTCTGAGCTTGAGACAGTTGCCACATCATTGCCCCATTCGTGCGGGTCGGAACTTACCCGACAAGGAATTTCGCTACCTTAGGACCG
>ENA-UOXV01002083-UOXV01002083.1-marine-metagenome-genome-assembly--contig:-NODE-2083-length-26568-cov-16.688568_pt1 | contig 26568 bp, 16 predicted proteins | sample MGYA00238165_ERZ766961 | MGnify/ENA primary metagenome ERZ766961 (study PRJEB28924, sample SAMN03173240) | marine metagenome | biome: Marine; feature: Water; material: Subsurface seawater | place: North... | reverse complement strand
AAGTCAGAAAAAGAAGAATTAAAAAATACGCGAGAGATGAGACACTTTTTATTATTCACATCTCCACTTTAAGAAGAATGACTACTACTGCTAAGATTCTGATGGCATCACACAAAGTAATTCTGCTTCTGTCGAAACTCTCTCTTCTTCTTTGTTGTCTTCTTTCTGCGACGACCCCGAACTTCGGGGGGGTTTTCGCCGAACAGGAGTTACGTTTACCGATCGGAAAAGAGTTCGAACTTTTGTGCGAGTTGGAAGATTTCGAGAAAGCGAACGAGGTTGCACGAAAACTGGCGAGAGAAGTCATCGAACGAGGAGGAAACAGAGGAAACAACTTTTATAACGTTCGCGCGCGAGAAAGCGGGCGCTTGAGATTTACGCACGATACTTCTGAGTATGGTTTAGAAGAGACGATGAATAGCGAGAGTTTGATGCAACGCACGGCGAATACGGGGAACCCAGGAGTGATGTACGCGAGAGTGGAAAACGTAAACGTGAACAATCAAAATTGGCCGTATTTTCAGTTCGGTAAAAGAGACGCGACGATGAGTATCATGTGCGCGCCACCATCGTCTGCGAAATACTATTCGTACGTGACGTACGTTTGGAGGAAGACCTTTGGTGCTTTGGGTTTGCGTTCGCTGCGACAAACCGTCTCCGCGCAAGCGAGTTCGTCACCGGTGAATAACAAGAATGTTCGAGGGTCGCGAGCGTTTCGACGCGCGCTCGTTATTATAAGCACGGCTTCCTCGAAGACGTTTCATGATTTGAAAGAAGTGCTTGAAAATACTGGCATTGCGTCAACGTCCATTGAACTCGAAGCGCTTCGATACGACGAATTGAATTTCCTTCCGTCAATAATCGCGGATGATTTGACGACGAGCTTTCGAGTCGGGATTTGGCCGTTGAAAGGCGCCGAGGCACTCGGCGTGTACGCCAGATACGAATGGCCGGCGATGATTGTTCGTGGTCGCGAGCCAGCACGCGCAGCGAACAGTGGTGGTAATTCTCTTTTGAATTTGTTATCGTTAGCAACGATATCGGGACCGACGACGAGGCAACAACAACCAGAAGAAGAAGAAGATGATGAAAGACAACATCCAGACGTGTTTTACTCCAAAGAATATCTGCCGATGCGCGGGCCAAACGACGCTTTATTCCCGTCGTCGTTTTTAAACGACGAAGAAAAAGATTCGCAAGCAAAAATCCATCATCGCGCGATGAAACAGAAAACTTCGTTAAATGCCGCCGCCGATGAGTTTCAATCAAAACTTACGAACGCGTTCGGTAACGCGAATACATTCGCTTTGGAAAGAGTCGTAGTCAACGACGGCACGAAATGCTTGAGTGATCCTTCTTATCAGCCGTTTTCTCTTCCTGGCGTTAACGTGCGCTCGGGTTGTTTTGGTTCCACAGCGGACGCCGCCTACAGCCTGAGCGAAAAGCTCGTGAACAATTTGGGCGAGCTTTCGGATGGAAACATCGTCGCCGATGCCAGCGTATTAACCGAAGAGTCGCAGGACTTTATCGTTCTCGTTTTTGGCGAAAACGCAGTAAACGACGGAAGAGCGACTTTTTTCAACGTCGCGGCGTACACCACGGGCGATCCCGTTTCCAGCCGACTGACCGACCGATCTGCGCTCTTCGTGTCCATCGTCGCCTCGTTAGACGACCGCTCTTTCGACGAGAGCGCTTCGTCTCCTTCCTATTACTCTGCCGCGTTTGCAACGTCCGAACGAGCCTGTTCTAAACTGAAGAGCGCTTCGATAAAATCGCCGTGCGCGGTTATGCTCGAGAGAAACTTTGGAAACGTCTTTTTGATCGAGCGCGTGTACTTAGATCCAAAAACTGCAACGGCGCCTAAAGATATCGCCAAAACGCGCGCGTTCGTCGTTAAAGTATAATCGATCTTGCGATGGATGCGTTTATTTTGTAACGATCGATTTTATCATCATCATCGTCATCGTTGTTATTAATACTACACCCGAAAAGGAAAATATTTTTTCATTCTTCCGTTTTTCAGTTCGTTGAATGTTCTCACAAATATGTCCTTTTTGTGCGTGATTTGCGCTCGCCCAAACTCGAATTACAAGTGTCCCAAGTGTCGTCAGCCGTATTGCTCCGTGAAGTGCAACAAGGAACACAAGGGGGGAGGAGAAAACGCTTCTTCGTCTTGCGTCGTCGTTTTACCGAAGAAGGCACGAACGAAAGAAGACAAAGAAGAATTGGTTGAAGGAGAATTGGAATTGGAAGCTTTGTTGGCGACGACGAAAGATACTGATACCACTAATAATAATACGTTGAAGGAGAAGAGTATAAAACCAAAACCGACGAGGACGTTCGAAACCGATTCCGAGGACAGTCATCGACACCGGTTACGACGAGAACACTTCGCAAAGTTGGCGTTGAATTTACCTCTTTTGGAGAAATTACGAAGCGAGAGATTGTTGGAAACGTTGAAAGCGATCGATAACAGCGCCGAAGAAAGCGAGAAGAAAGGAGAAGAAAGTGCTTTGGAAAACGCGCTGAAGAATTCAGATTTTCGCAAGTTTGCGGAGGACGTGTTAGATACGATCACGACTGGGAAGGAAGAGAGAGAAAGAGAATAATAATAGGCGTAAATAGTATCACCGTCGTCTGTCTGTATGAGCGCTTACTCCAACAACTCTTCGTCGAACGACGCGGCGGGCGGGAAAATGTTTCTAAACAACTGGAAGCAGAAAGCGGAGGAGTTTAGAAAACGCGCGAAGGAAAAAGTTGAGCTGGTAAAGGACAAAATCGAAGAACAAAAACGAGACGCGAGTTCGCCGATTGGGAAGTTAGCGAACCGAATGAATACTCAACAGAGCCCGAGCGCGAGTAGTCCCGAGAGCCGACATCTAGAGCAAAAACAAACTCCGGTATCCTCGTCATCTGCGGGCAAGTTAGTGAACAGAATGGACAGTTTGGAGTTGAACGCGGCGTCGATGAACGCCGAGCAAGCCGCGAAAGAAGTAGACAAATTACATCCCGGATTTTTCGAGCCGTATCGTAAAGATGAAGATGAAGATGAAACGAACAGGAGCGAAGAGAGAATAAACGCGTCGACGGATCCGTCGTCATCATCGTCAAACAACGACTCCATTAAATTTGACGCTTTGAGAGAGTCTTTGAAAGAGATTCCGCGGGATTTTTCGCCGAAGGATCTGCGACGCGAAGAAGAGCGACTGATGGCAATCGTAGAAACCGTACAAACTAGAATCAATGGGGAAATATATAAGAAACGAAACGAAGTCGGTCACGCGTCGCAGAAGATATTGGATATACAAAACTCTTTGACGAGAGCAAATGTGGTGCTTAAAAATGGACGATGCGCTTTAGAAAGATCGCAACACGCCGTCGACGTCAAAATTCGAGCCGTGCACACGAATAAAAGGAAAGAAAACATGGTTCGCGTTTTGCGCGTCGTAGAAGAGTTGCGGAGATGTGGCGAGCGGGAAATCTCAATTCGAGAGAAGATTGGGAAGGGCGACATTTCGGCAGCCATAGTCGAGTATGGTGAAGCGAAGAACGCGTTAGAAGCACTCAGTGCATTAGACTGTACAAAACAAGCGATCGAAGACTTGAACCTGTTGAAGTTTGAAGTCGAACGTGGCACCAGAGATGCTTTCGTGCAGGCGTTCTCAACCGACGAAGATGGAGACTCCTTGTACGAAAAAGCGTTCCAAGGCGCGCTCGCTTTAGGACACGAACGCGCGGCGGAACTCAGCGCGGAATGTTTTGCAACTGCGAGAGATTCGTTACTCGTTCAATCTCAAGCTGAAGATCCAGTAGGCGGCGTTTCAAGAGCTGCACATCTGTTGTTTAAGCGCTTGCATTTTGCAAAGGCGTACCACGAGAAGAAAATCGCAATGGCGAATAAGAACGACGCGTTTGAAACTCTTCTCGCGGATTCTCTCGCAAAGTCAAATTTAGAAGCACGAACGACAGATACCGCTTACCACGCGCTGAATGCACTCGAAATAGCTATCCGAACAGATTCCGGACGTCAAAATAGCAGCGCGACCTTTAACGCCGACCCGAACGTCGCCCGGATGACTTTACGAAAATGCCGTTTGTTCGCGGATATGTGCGAAAAGTTTGCCGGAGCTGAAACCGTCTACTCGCGAACGAAAAGTTTAATGGACTGCGCAATTGATGTCTTATCCGACGCGCAAAGGAAACCGAGACTCGGCGAGTTAAAACTAGCGTTCGAGCGAGAGACGTGGACGAAACTATCGAACGATCTCGCGAAGAAAGCGAGAGCGGAAGCGCGAATGGCGTCGTCGATTGAAGAGCGAGTGGGGAGCACGAATGGTTTGATCATGAATGCTGATGATATCGATCATCAAAGCAAAGAAAAAGCGATGAGAGCGATAGATTGGGTCGAGCGGCGCGAACATCCGTTTGCCGGTGAACGCTTCGTCGGGAGCGACGATGCGGTCTTGAAAATGACAACGAATGAAGAAAATCTACTGCTCTCGCCGCAAGAATCGTCTAAGATGATGAACGATAGTGATGGTAATCAAATGAGCGCGGTTGCAGCTATGGCGAAACTGAATGGTGGTGCCGAATTGAGTGCAGAGCATGGAAAGGAAGAAGATGCGTCGACGAGTAAGACTGTGACGGCGTCTACTGCATACTTACTCGAGAGCGTTCGCGTCTTTGCCTCGCTCGCCGCGGAGTCGCCGACGATGAGCGCAAATAGCAAATGCAGAAGTAAACTCAAAGCTTTCGATGCTTGCAGAGAAATGTTTGAACTCGCGTTATTCAACGTGTTTGTTTCTTTCGGTAACCCGAGATTGCTCGTGCACACGAGTGGTCAGCTTTTGGATGACCATAACAAAGATGCGTTGACAAACAGACTGAAACAAACGCTCACAAAATTAGCATCGCGAGGAGGTTTGTTTGCTTTGAAACCACCGCCGCCGATTATTCATCAGCAACAACAGCAACATCAGCACATGAATACTCCTGGTGATGGTAGTGGTGGTAACAACCCAAACGGTACCGCGATGCCATCAGCGTCATCTGCAGCTGCAGCCTCGACGACAACGCCAGTCGTCTCAAAACTCGGCGCAACCTTCAGAAAACGTTCCCAAAACGCACGCGCACAAATCGCGAGTTCTGGGAACATGTTTGGACTGAAAGAGCGCGTGGTCGCGTTAGAGTCTCTGGCGTGTGTAGCTTCAATATACGAAGAGTTGAAACCAACTTTTGAGCGTTGGGTGGGAGAAGATTCCTCCTCCGTCGTCGATAAGTTCTTTACGAAAGTTGTGCACGCGGTGGACGATTTGCGCGAACACATTTTGAGTAGAGTTGCTGAGTTATTGCTCGATCTTTCGTGGTTGCCAGATGAGATTGGCGATTCGGATTTCAAAATCACAGACATGCAGTCTATGAAGAAAGCTGCGCTCGGGAAGTACAATCAGAAAGAAATGCCGTCGGTGTTGTCGGCGTCGGAATGGACGACGCAACTCGGACAAGTGCTGGCACAGTTTGCGACGAAACTTCGCGTCTCTGAAGTGACCGCGGTGAACGGAAAAATCTTGTGGGAACTCGGCGCGCAACTCGTGTCCAATGCCATCGTGAGAGGATTTGCGAAAGTGAAAAAATGTAGCGTCGATGGACGCGCAATTATGCAAATGGACGTCCAAACGGTGCAGCAACACTTTCAGACGCACTACCCGTTCGAGAAAGTTCCTCCTCCGTTAAACTTAGACTTTAGATACGTGGAAACGTATATTAAAGCGTTCTATACCCAAGAATCAGAGCTCGTTCGATGGACCATGATCCACCCGGAGTATACGAGTGAACAAAAATTGGTTTTGGTATCGCACGTCGCGCACGCGTTCAAATGGACATCGAAACAAAAATTGGATTGTTTGTCAGAAATTCAAAATTCAGATTTAGTGTAATTACATGTTGTATAGCGTATAAAATAACAATAAGTAAGAATGCGTAATAAGTACTCTTGTTTATTCATCGTCGTCCTCGTCCTCGTCGTCATTACCTTTATCGTCGTCCGAGCCGTCGTCTTTCACCCACTCTCCGCCTTCCGAGACTTTCCAAACCTCTTTACTCGCCACGTACTCCACTTTGCTAAACTTCACCGCTTGACCTAATTTATCCCCGTCTCGATCGACTAACGTCCACAACGTCGCGTCTTTTACCATGAACTCTTTCCCATTTTTCGATTTTCGAACGCCGTTGTAATTATAAACGACCCCTTTCTCCAAAGCGTCGTCCAACAACTGTCGTCTTTCTTTTTGTATCTCTTCGTCCTCGCCATCCGCGCTCTTCGTGCTCGGCATGCCAATAAAATCGTCCCATTCAAACTCCCACAAGTTCAGCGCTGCTTGATTCGCGTAATTAAACGTGTCGTTCTCGTCGTGCGAGCAACAGACGAACGGCGCGTAAAACAACGCTTTCACCGCCTCCGTGACCGGTACTTTCCGGTCGCCTAAAAGTTGCAAATCTGTTCTTTGTTTGTACGTGGACGCTAACGTCATCGATTGAAAAAACACATCCTTATTGTCCAAAATTCTTTGATTCGAATCGTTCTCGTTCGCTTCTTCTTTTCCATCTCGAACTCCTCCTGTTACATCGTCCTCCTCCTCCTCCTCGTCTTCGTCGTCATCTTTATTCGACGACGATAAAGACGACGGTCTCGATTTCGTCTCCTGTTTCCTCGCCGCCGCGCGTTCTTTCTTCCGTTTATCTTTCTTCGCCATGTTCGTCACCACAACAGGAGAACCTCTTCTGCGTCCTTCTTTTCGTCCTCCTAAAAGCGCGTTGTTATGACATTTTAAAGGAACACGCGCGAAGAGAGAAGAAGAAGACAAAGAAGAAGACATACTCAATGGAAATGGTTGTTGTTTTCGTGCGAAAGAAATGAAGAGAAAAAAGAAAAAAATATCAGAGGTTTTTGACTAAAACGATTACTAGAGAGGACTACTACTTGACAAAAGTTTTATTATTTAGGATTGGCGAGCAAAGAATCTACGGTGTTGATATCGATGGGCGAAGGGGCGATACCTTTACTCATGTCGTACCCTTTCCTTCTCTCTCGATCGGTCGGCTGGGAAAGCGTTTGTTCACCCACGATGGGAACGGTTTTACAGATAACCGATAACACGGAGATATCTCGGTTCGCGGATGATGAAAAATTTTCGGCGACGCGAACTAAGGTTTGCGCCAAGTTTAGCCTCTTCGTGTACCCTTGTTGACTGTCGCCTTGAAACACGTACAAGTCTTGGAATTTCACGTCGTACATGTTGTCGACGAGTCGCGCGGACAAATCCGCGAGAAGTAGAGGCCCGTTGCCTCGTAACTCCCCGGATCTCACGACGGTTACGTTTTCCGCTCCGAAAATTTCCTTCGCGAACTCTTCGCTTTGCTCGTAGCCGTCCAAAGTCCCAATAATAGGTTCCCCAACCGCATTTCCAATTGGTAACGCGATTTGTCCAATCTGCACGGTTTCTCTTTGTTGATACGGTTCGTTTTGCGTCTTGAACGGCGCTTTCTCTTTTCGATTGATCCCTACTCTCGATAATAAAACGCACTTATCATCAACTTCCCCGCTATTTACAATCTTCATCGCTTTTAAATCTTTCATCGCTTTCATCTGTTTCGCCCCGGACTCGTGGCAGAATATATACGTCGTCGTCGTTGAGGACGCCGAGACGGTCGACGCGCTCCTCTCGCTCGCAAAAGTAGATATTTTCGCAAACTGTTCCTTGGTGCAATAAAACCGCTTCTCAAACGTCTGCGCATCCATCCCTTCCGTCATCGTCTCTGAATTTTCCATCTTCTCTCCAAACACCACGGAAATGGTATTATTATTATTATTATTCCCTCGTCCAGCGGAGAGTCCCATCACGAGTTTCCCGGTCGACGTCTCTTGACCCACTAAAGCGATGTTTACATTTTTTTCTTTTTCATCCGATGATGATGATGATGATGATGATGATGCACGAGGAGTAAACGATCGAGAGATTCTTCGCTTACGCGATGATGCTTTTTGTGATCTTCTGAAAACAACATCATCGTAAGAACAATAAGAATGATGATTAGTATTCAAAGTTTTGATCGTCGTCGTCGTCATTGTCTTCTGTGTTTCGAGACTACTACTCGTTGTTGTTCTCGTGTTCTCGTTGTTGTGATTATGCAAAAGTTTGAGTAATTTTGAGTGTTGTTGGTGTGGGGGTGTGAGGAAAAAGCAAACGAGGGAGAGCAAATCAAAAAAAAAAGGAAACAAAAAGGGCAGTTTCCTCGAGTTTTTTTCTCCAAGAGAATTCAAGAGAATTTTTTAAGGGAAAAAAGGTCTCTCTGAGAGAATTTGCTTTAAATTGTTTGCGTTAAAGAAAAGTTGCACGCGAAACGCGATACTAATAAAAGTTGCGCTCGTGTTGTAAAACTACTTTTGCACGGTACTACTACTGTTACGACGACTCTTTTAAACTGCTCTCCTCTGCGTTCCTTTTAAAATACTCTCCTTCTTTTAAGAGTAGTTTTATAATAGGAGTAAAATTTGCCGGCGCAGATGACGACAGACAGGAAGTGCGTTCTCGTTATGCGTTTATTCTATATTTTGTTTCTTCGCGCGTTTATGCGGAGTATTCGTGGTCGCGTTGCCGACAAAAACCTTTAAAGATCATCTTCGATGGCTCTCTTTCCTTTTCGTGCATCTCCGCGCGCCTGTTGAGAGAGAAACGAGAAGGCTTTTAAAAGTGGTGTTGGTTGCCGCTTGGGGAAACATCATCCCCGAAAGCAATTCTCTCTCTCCGTGTTTTGTGTATCTCTTTACTCTGTAACTGACCACCATTACTACTCGTTAATAATAAAACGCCTCGTTCTTCTCTCTCTCTTATAATCATCATCACAGACACCACTACAAAGGCTCGCGAATGGTGTCCCTCGGACGAGTCGTCGCGGCGCCGAAACCAATAAATTTACCCTCGCAACGTTTCGAACACGATCCAACGTCGACTTTAATGAACGATCCGTCGATAAAGTTAGTCAATCGAGGAGGAGAAAGAGGTTCGAACGATTCTTCGTCAGATAATAATAATAACAATAATAATAATAATAATAATCAAAACGGAGAATCATCAGATACCACGGCGAATAAAGAGCAGCAGCACAACTTGCCAGAGCGAGCGAGTTGGGGAAGCGGCGGCGACGGAGAACTCGGGAACAGTTGGAACCATCATCGCGAGAGTAATAATAATAATAATGCGAATGCGAATTATAGAAATGGAGGAGGAGGAGGATCGTCCAACGGAAGTAGTTATCAAAACGGCGGCTTCGGCGCTGGCAGTAAAGCGGACACGTCGGAGGATTGGCGACGACGCGAGCACAATCAAGGAGGAGCGCCACCGCCGGGACCGCCGCCGCAGTGGGCGGCGAAAGCAAACGAAAACGATAACACGACGACCGACGGAGCACCGCGGGTGAAAAGAGAGATTCAACACGAAGTTGCTGGAGCGATTGCGAATTTGCACATTCCGCAAGGCGACTGGGGAGAGGACGATCAGATGGACTTTTCGGACCCTCCACCCGGCGGCTTCCAAACGACGACGAGGACCAGAGGCTCCGGGAACAGTTTTGATGGAGGCGAATCCTCACGCACGAGAAGAAGCTCGGACCAGAGAATGCCAGAACCGAGAAACGTGAAAATTTTACAGAAACCGAAGAAGAAAGAAGAAAAAGAAGCGATATTTTCCTCCGCGAACTTGCCGGAAAGTTTGCGGGTGTTGAAGCGTCAACCGGGAGAAGAGAAGAAATTGTGGACGCCGCCGGGTGAAAAAGCTACGACGACGACAACGAGCACGTCTTCGCCGCCGAAATTGTCCGCGTCGGCATTCACTCCTGGGACGACTATCATCAGTGGCACGTCTACGCCTACATCGACACCACCATCGAAATCGAGACCACCGTATCATCCTAGCACCAACGGAGATTACGCACATCTTCAGGGCACGTCTCTCTTTCACGCCTCGACGCCCCCGGTAACACCGCCACCACCACCGGGCGCGCCGCCGCCGCTGCCGGGCGCGCCACCGCCGACACCACCAGGTCCACCCGCACCTTTGCCGCCAACACCACCACCGGGCACGAAACCTCCGCTTTCCCCGTACGGCGCGTCCGGTTTGACTTTGTCTGGATCGAACGGTTCTCTGCAACATCCGCCGACGCCGCCGGGACCTCCGCCAATAGACACTGCGCACAGATCACCGCGCGGCGTGTCTCCTATGCGTCAGCCGCCGAGTCCGCCGCCAGGTGCGCCACCGCCGCCGCCGCCGCCGCCAGGCGCACCGCCGGGCGTTGGGATGCTCCCTGGTAAGAAAAATGGCGACTCTCCATCATCTGCTTCAAAGAAAGCGTCGATGAAGAAAAAGAAAGTTCAGTTAGAACAGGGTGGAGGGACGACGACGGAAGGATCACCGGATACGAGCGGTGATGAATTGCAGCAGCGAACGAATAAGAAAACGAATAAGAAAACGAATAAGCAACAAAACAAAAAGAAATCTGGTGGTAACGCTCCAAGTCCTTCATCGACGATGCCTCCGCTTCCTCCGGGACCGCCTCCGATAGAAGCGAAGAAATCCTCTGCGACTAAGCGAGGCGCCGCGAAGCATAGCACAGTAAAACCGGGATCATCAGGAACGTTACGAGGAAGTAAGAAAGGAAGCCAAAGTTCGATGTGCAGCAAAGACTCGGACGGATCGAAATTTGAAGACTGCGAAGAAGACTCAAACGAAGCGGAGACGCCATCGAAAAGAGGCGGAATCCTTGGTTGGTTTGGGTTTTAAAATACGAGGAAGGTGGTGGGAGATTCTTACACACAACCTGGATACTATTAACATTCATTTCTTTGTGAAAATAAACGCGTGTAAAGTATAAAACAAAGTCACACTTTCTAATCATTCTAATAAATTCTATCTCGCGCTCACAACTTGTACCGACCCGCCCCAGCTCCGCCGGGTAAAGCCTGTTTTGATACCACCTCTTCTATTTGTTTCTTCACGTGATTCTTTGCCGCGGTCACGCATCTCTCGGTTGGACCTTCAATCAGTAAAAACAATCTTCGTTCACCCATTGGAATCGCTCTTCCAGGAGGATAGTACGTGCCCTTGACGGTCACCACTGCGCCGGTGAAATCGTTGATCTGTTGGAGTTGATCTTTATGCGTAACTTTCCACCTGGCGTATTGCGGGAAATCGTTAATCTCGAGCTCAGATTCGAAGTGACTCTGGCCTGCAGCTTTAGTCATTCCGCCCGTGGACATCTTATGCTGCGCGTTCAAAGCTGCCGCAAAAGCAGCAGCCTTGGCTGCACCGGCTGAAGCGCCATGCGCCAAAGCTGTATTTTGCGCGAGCATGATTGCATTTTGAGCGGCAGAAGACGACATAAACGCAGCGGCGGAATTGGCAACGTGTCCTGCTTTTGCCGCTTGATCTCTGAGTACAGTCGTGTCGTTCGTGGGAGGATTATGATTCGACGAAGACGTTTTACCTTTACCCAAGGACGAGGCAATTTTTCCAGCCGCAGCTTTGGCTGCAGCGATGAGCGCACTCGCTTTCTGCGCTTCGGCGTCTGCTGCAGACGTCGGAGCATTCAAGCCTCCTTTCTTGGACATTTCTTTGAAGACTGCATTTGCTGCCGCTTGCGCTACTTGTGCCGGCGTTGCGCCGAATTGCGACGCCAACGCGACTGCCGTGGACGCTTTGGCTTGTCCAGGCGCCATTGAACCTCCAGCGGAATTTGGGTTCGCGCCTTCGATTGCTGAAACCGACGATAACCCGGCGGCACCCCACTTCATGTCACCTCCGCCGTCATCATCGTCGTTATTATCCATGTTCTCGTCGTCGTCGTCGTTATCATCTTCGACGATTAAACCAGCGGCTTTCGCAGCTTGGCGTTTTTCCTTCTTCAACGCGTCGGCTTCGGATTGATCAAATTTAAATCCAGACCCACCGAAACCGGAACCGTTTGCCATAACTTCGTTATTCTTTCGTTTATTCCCGAACGCTTCTGCGAGTGCTAATACATCTTGTGGCACTGGTTGCTTTGCTTCACGCATAGCTTTCACGAGATCTGGCGCGAAACGTTCCTCGTCTCGTGAAATGAACGTCACTGCGGTACCTTTCTCTCCTGCTCTTCCCGTTCGCCCGACTCGGTGAACGTAATCCTCCAAGTGGTTCGGGCAATCGAAATTTATGACGAGCTTTACATCTTTAACGTCCAAACCTCTCGCTGCGACTGAAGTAGCGACTAAGACGTTACATACGTCCGTTTTAAAATCAACAATCGTACATTCCCGATCGGCTTGCTCTTTCCCGCCGTGCAAAGAGAGACACGGATAACCAGACTTTAACAAATCTCGGAATATCGTATCGCACTTATCTTGCGAAGCTACGAAGATGATCACTTTTCCTTGTTCGTAATACTCCCCTAACAATTCCAGCATGCGAATGAATCGATCTTCTTCTTCCCTTAATTCGACGAGCTGCGTGATATCGGAATTCACCACCGAACGGCCCCCTACTTGAATCTCGATTGGATTTTCCAGCGCCGCTCGAGCGATATTCTCCATCGCGCGCGGAAACGTCGCGGAAAACATAACCGTTTGACGATCCGGGCGCGTGTTTGCTAATATTCTCGTTATTTGCGGTTCAAATCCCATATCAAACATTCTATCGGCTTCGTCCAAAACGAAGTAAGTGATGCGTCGTAAATTTGTGATTTTTCCAGCCCCGGTCGTGAGAATATCAATCATTCTTCCGGGCGTACACGCGACTGCTTCGCACCCACGCTTCAAATCGGTGATTTGTGATTGAACACCAGATCCACCATACACGGACACGCATCGAACACCAACCGTTTTACCAAACTTTCTACACTCTTTACCGATTTGCGTCACCAATTCTCTCGTCGGTCCGACAATCATCGCAATCGGACCGTCACCGTTTTTAATGTCCGGTTGATCTTTAATGTGTCGTAACATCGGTAGTATGTAAGCTAGTGTCTTACCAGAGCCAGTTTTAGCGACGGCGATGCAATCGCGACCGCTCATGATGATCGGTAAAGCTTGCGCTTGAATCGGCATGGGGTTCTCGAAACCCGAACGCCGAATGAGTTCCATGATTTTATTCGACAACCCAGCTTGATTCCACGATTTAATCGGTTTTGGTACTTTTTTACCGCGACACGATATCCCGTCGAGTTTCGTTCGAAGCTCTTTGACTTCTTCTTTTGTCATTTTAGACATTTCGTATGCTTCGATGTAGAAATTTTTCCGAAACGGAGGGTAGTCAATGTCCGAGTGCACCACTGCTCCGAGTTTATCTGCTTTGGATAACTTTGCTTTTTGCTTGGCCGCCCACTCGTCGTCAGAATCGCTTTCGTACATGGCGAGTTCTTCTTTATCGTCCTCGTCTTTGCCACCTCCGTCAGTTGTCGTCGCAGTTGCTCCTTCTCCATTATTGTCTCCACCACCCGCGTCAGTCGTCTTCTTCGTCGTCGTCGTCTTCTTCTTCTTCTTCGCGTCCTCGTCCTCGTCGGGTTCACCTTCCGAATCTTCGTCGAAGAATCCTCGGACGATGTATTCCGCCTTCACTTTGATTTTACTTTTCGCGTTTTTGATGGCTTGTTCAGACGCCGGCGCTCTCGTTTTCACGTCGACGATGGATTTCTTCTTTTGTAGCTGGACGACGGTATTTCCTTCCTTCTTCTTCTTGCCGTTATCATCGACATCCATGGCATCTCCGTCCTTCTCGACGAGAACTCTCGCCGCTCTCTTCGCTGCTCTCATAAACTCCGCCTCTAACGCTTTTTCTTCCTCTTCTTTCCCTTTCTTCAACTTTGACGCTTCGTCTTCCTCCTCGGCTAACTGTTTCGCTTTCTCCTCCGCTTTCGCTCTCTCCTCGTTCATCGCTTCGTCGTTCAAATTCATAAACGCTTCCAGAGGATCATCTTCGTCGTCTTCGTCGGCATCTTTCTTGGTGTTTTTGTTGTTATCATCCTCGTTGTCTTCATCGTCGTTGAGAAAATTCGGCGGTTTCCTTTTCCTCATCGCCGCGTTCGCGTCTTCGTCCTCGTCCTCGTCGTCAAACATCCCATCATCGTCCATCATCACCGTTTTCCGTTCAAACCTCTTCTTCCCAACCACCGCTTGCAAAGCCGCCGCTTTAATCTCGTTCATTTTCTTCTTCTTCTCCTGCGCTTCTCGCCACTCTTGAAGCTTTCGTTTCCTCTGCTGTATTATCAAGTCGTCTTTGTTGTTGTTAGTGTTAGTATTCTTTGCTGCCGTTGTTGTTGTTGTTGGTTCTTTTTCTTTTTCTTTTTCTTCTTCTTCATCGTCATTTCTCTCTTCTGGACTTTCTCCGCCGTCCGACCGCAGTCCTCCTCTCGCTTTGCCTCTTCCTTTCACGCGTTTCTTATTCTTGTTGTTGGTGTTCGTTGGCGATGATGATGATTCTGGAATTGGTGGTGACATTTCTTTTCTCTTTCGCGTCGTTTTCTTTCCTTCTTCTTCAATTTCTACCGCTGCTGAATCCGCAGCAGCAGCACTAGGAGTCGTCTCTCTACCGCTGCTTCTGCCGCGCCTTCGATTTGGAGAAGGAGAAGGCATTATTTATATATTACTATAGTTATTTATTTGTGATGATGTTTCACAAATTTTCATTTCTTTCGTGTCCTTTTTTTGTTTTCTTCTTCTTCTTCTTCTTTTGACTTCTTCTTTTTGCTTCTTGCTTCTTTTGCTTCTTTTGCAGCAGAGAGAGAGAGAGAAAAAAGAGCTGTCACCAAGAATTTCTTTCTCAGAAAAAAGAAAAAAAATTCTTCCTCGTTTCATCAGATTTACACACACACACAAACGCAAATCAAAAACGCTCTTATATAGAGAAGAAGAAGAAGAAGACAAAGAAGAAGTTCATCCTCAGAATGTTTCGATTTGGAGGAGGAGGAGACCCAAGAGGAAACAACAGATCGTCTCTGTTCGAAGCGCAATACAGAGCCTACCCGGTCTCGTTCATCGACCGCTCGGAGTTGGACAAAGGGGACAAAATCATCCTACCACCGAGCGCGTTGGACAGATTGTCGCAACTCGGAGACTTGGATTTCCCGATGTTGTTCAACGTTGAAAACGTGAAAGAGAAAACAAAAACGCACTGCGGGGTTTTAGAATTCATCGCCGATGAAGGCGTGTGTTATCTTCCGTACTGGATGATGCAAAACTTACGACTGGTAGAAGGGGACGTTCTGAGAGTGAAAAACGCGCGGTTACCGAAAGGGACGTTCGTGAAGCTGCAACCGCAAACGAGCGATTTTCTGAACATTAGCAACCCGAAGGCGGTGTTGGAAACGTGTTTGAGAAATTACACGTGCTTAACCGTGAACGATACGTTTATGATTGAATACAACAATAAGAGATATTTTATCGACGTGATTGAGGCGAAGCCGGCGGACGGGGTGTGCGTGGTGGAGACGGATTGCGAGGTGGATTTCGCGGCGCCGTTGGATTACGTGGAACCGGATTATAATAGTAAGGGAGGAGGTTTAGGAGGAGGTGGTGGTGGTAATGCAACGACGACGACGACAACGACGAAGAAAAGAGGAGATGGAGAAGAGGAAAGTTTTATGGACGTGGATGAGAACGGAGTGGTGGATTTGACCGGCGGAAGTACATCGACGCGAGCGAAAGACGAGAAAAAAGAAGAAAAGAAAGATGAAAAAGAAGAAGAGAACAACAAAAATACGTTTTTAGCGTTCGCGGGGAGCGGGAACCGATTGGACGGGAAAGCGCCTAAAGTTGGGGAATCGCAACCGGTAAAAGTAGAGCTTCCGACAACCTCTTTGCGAGTGACGAAAGAGTGGCAGAAACTGCGCGAAGGCGGCGTTTTAGGCGACGCCGAAGGCGCCAACGACGAAAAGAAGAAGAGTTTATCCGAAGCAGAAAGAGCGGAACGAAAAGCGGCTGGGAAAGTCATGTTTGGCGGCGGCGCGCGAGTAGCGGCGATGGCGAGGAAAAAACAAAAAGAGTCCGAGAAGAAGAGCGCAGACGCTGCTGACGATAAAAATGGGACGACCGAGAAGAAGGACGGCTTTAGCGCCTTCAAAGGCGGTGGCAACAAACTGAGATAATAGCACCTCTCGATGGAGTATACATAGAAATACAAACAAGTAAGCAATCATCAATGCTCTCTCTCTTTTCCTTTCTGTTTTTTTTACATCAACACCTTCTTCGCGTACGAGCGAATGCTCCTCCTCTTCTCCACCGCTTTAAACGTCTCCGGACTCGGCGCGACTTCTTCATCGTACATGGTATCGATAATTTCCTCCGCTCTCTCAAAATCGTTCGTATTCGCGCAGCATTGCAATAAAACGTTGTACGTCACCGCAGTTCTTGTGATCCCGTACTCGTTCGTCATCTTGGCGCATAAACTCGTCGCTTTCTGCCACAAGGGCACATTCTCTCTCCCAATGGTCAAATACCCTTTCACGAGTTCGGCGACGGCGATTTCATCCGGTTCGCACACGCCGCCTTCAAACACTTGTTCGAACACTTTTTCCGCCATGTCTAAATCCCGACCGGCGATGCACGCCGCGATGCACGTGGACGCCGCGCGCGCGTCCGGTTCGATCCCATGGTCTCTCCCTAAAGACACGAGCAAATCGACGGCGGATGACGGCGCTTTCCTCTTGACGCAATCGCGGAGTTTCTTCGTCACGTCTCTTAAGATCTGCTGATTAGAACTCGTCGTCTGTCCAGAAGGAGAAGATGAAGACGAAGAGCACCCCGCGTTTTGTCTTCTGCTGCGACTGCTTCTTTGAATGCGAGCGCCTCTTCTCGACGACGATGAAGAGGACGAAGTGAAACTGTTGGACTCGTTTCGCCGCCACACCGCCACTGAATTCAATGTACTCATCGTCGCAGACATGATGACGACCCCGACGCGCGAAAAAGATACTACTTTTATATGTACAGGTTTAGGCGCGTGAACTGTGATGAACTTTTGTGATGTTTTGCTTCTTCTCCTTCTTTGTCTTTGTCTTCTTTTCTCTCGAGGAAAGGAGGAGTGCGTTATAAGGCAATTGGAAAGGGAACTTTTCAGTATTAATTAATTACACTTTTGTTGTGTGGCATGTGGATGTGAGATGTCAAATCGAAAGTCTTTTTCAAGAGTTTCTCTTCATCTCTCTTATATAAATAGTATTTTACATAGCGCCGGCGGATTGAAACAACTGCCTCTCCGGCGGATACATGTAACTCCAGAAGTTACACTTATCACCTCCGGCGGATTGCGGCGACTCGATGTCTACGCCTCGTTTGGGATACGAGTTTCTTTTTGCCTCGGCGTTTTTATCGCCGGCGACGACGCCGGTCATGTTTTCGATGTTGAGCAGCGTATCCGCCTCGTCTTGGGAGAGGAAGTTGAGCACTTCCGTGGCGACTTGAGAAACTGGTTTGTTCGTTTCCAGCGCGGTTTTTGCGACGAGGGTGGCTTTTTTGTACCCGATTTTAGGCAACAACGCGGTCACGATGCCGATGGAATTGTTCACGTGGCTCGCGCAGACGTCTTCGTTCGCGGTGATACCATCGATACACTTTTCGCGCAAGACTTTTAAACCGTTGGTCATGGAGTCTAACGAGTTTAATAAGTTGTACACGATCAAAGGTTCAAACGCGTTGAGTTGCAACTGCGCGTGTTCGGAAGCCATGGATATCGCGGCATCCGCGCCTATGACTTGAAAGCACACTTGATTCATCACCTCGGGGATGACGGGATTGATTTTCCCCGGCATAATGGAAGACCCAGGCGCGACGGCGGGTAAATCAATCTCGTTGAAACCACATCTCGGACCAGAGCTCAACAAACGCAAATCGTTGCAAATTTTTGACGTTTTCAAAGCGATTCTTCTCAAAATGCTCGAAAACAACAAAAACGAAGAGGTGGAACTCGACGCCTCGACGAAATCTTTCGCGCTTGTGAATGGTAATTTTGTCAACTCTTTCAAAGCGTCGATCGATTCTTTGGAAAACTCTTTGTGCGCGGTAATGGAGGTACCAATCGCGGTGCCTCCTAAATTGCATTCATACAACGCGTTGACGTTCTTCATTAAATACGCCAAGTCCGATTCGAGAGAATTGGCAAAGGAGTTAAACTCTTGACCCAACGTCATCGGCACGGCATCCTGTAACTGGGTTCTTCCCATCTTGACGATGTATTTAAACTCGTCGCCTTTTTTGCGGAAAGACTGAATCAACAGTTTCAATTCGCAAACCATTTTTTCGTGGTGTAAACCAACCGCGAGTTTGGCGGCGGTAGGATAGGCGTCGTTCGTGGATTGGCACAAGTTAACGTGATCGTTCGGATGGACGATTTCGTACGATCCGATTGGTTTGTTCAAACTCAAGTTAGCCAAATTCGCGATGATTTCGTTCGCAGCCATGTTTGTGGATGTGCCAGCGCCGCCTTGGATGACATCGACGATGAAGTCTCCGTGATGTTCGTTCGAATCCAACAAACTATCGCACGCGATGGAAATCGCCTCAAAAATTTCTTTCGAGATTAATCCAACCTTAAAGTTAGCCGTCGCGGCTGCTTTCTTGACGAACGCTAAAGCGCGAATAAACTCCGGAAAGTGGCTCAGTTTCACTCCGGTGATTGGATAATTGTCCACTGCCCTTTGGGTGGCAATACCGTACAAAGCGCTTTTTGGAATGGTATCCAGTTCGCCGAGTAAATCGGATTCCGAGCGTGTCTTCTCGTTTCTTCCCGCCACCACTAAAGTCTTCGTCGCATCGTCGCATTCTTTTTTCGTAGCAACCCCGGAGGAGAACGAGGAAGAGCGACAGATGTATTCTGGCACGTTTCCAACGACGCACTTTTTTTCGTTCTTCTTTTGTTTCGTCGTCTTCGTCGTCGTATAATTCTGTGCACCTGTTGTCGGTTCACTTTTAGTCGAAGCCGCGTTTTTTATGTTGTTCTTGTTGTTCTTGTTGTTGTTGTAACGATGATGATTGAACATTTGTTGTAACTCGAGTTTCAAATCGTTGTTCGTCATCCATTGATGAGCGTGCTTTTCTTCTTCTTCTTCGATTTCCGCGTTGAGTTCCCTCCGCGTCGCGGCAGAAGAAGAAAATGAGTTTTTTGCCACGAAGGCACTCCATTGGCCTCGTTCTTTTTCCATTATGAATTCCGAATGCGAGGAAAGCGTACGAGACGACGACGATGATGGTGAAGATAAAGGAGATAAAGGAAGAGAACGAGGACGACGAGTACGTAAAATCCTCCAATAAGTCATCAACGCCGCTGCTTCTGCCGCGACTCGCGAACGGAAGAACATCTCTTTGTCTTCTTCTTTGGTGTTGGTGTTTTCTCGTTATTATTGCGTTCTTCTTTTCTTTTTTAATCTGACGAGGACACTTGCAAACGTGCATTTTTCAAGGCGCACACAAGGCAACGAAGACGAAAGATGGTTTGTGAGAGAGATGTTTGTTTTTCCCTCTCTCTGGTTCCTTCCTTGGGTGTTGGTCTCTCTCGACTCGATGACCAAAAAAAAAATCACACGCGTGCATTTACTTTGCAGGCACGAACAACGTTTCCCACGCTTTACACGCGCGCAAAGCATCGGTGGTCATCGCGAGAGTAGCAGTACCGGTCGCACCATAACTACCCGAAATCGTATTTGTCCGTTTGTATCATCCTTTTCTGTACTTCTGTATATAAAACTCAAAGTTGTTTGACTTTTTTGCTTGTGTCGTGATCAAATTCATCTCGTCGTTTTCTTTTTTTTTTTTTCTCGCGAGTCAAAAATATCTTGACGTGGCGCTTTGACACAGAGGCACGCAGATGTTTTTTTGTGGCTCCTCGTGACGTTTCGGTTGCATTCGCGAAGAAAAAACAGAGAAAAGAAAGAAAATTTCTTCATTCGAATTCACACAAACGCACGCGCGCTCTCACACACAACGCAGTCGTAAATACTCGCTCTTTTGCGAACACCTGGATAACGATGATGTCTTCATCCTTGTCTGCCTCGCAGCATGTATTTGTACAACACCAACAAAAATCTTCTTCTTCTTTATCTTCGAGGAAGAATTCATCTTCTTCTTTGACGACGACGACGCGTCGACACTCGTCAAAACGTGGCGTAATCACGAGTTCAAAAGTTTCGTCTTCCCAAAGCGATGTCATCACGAACAACGCGGTGCAAATCCCAACGAAACCCACGGGAGAACCGAAAGTGGTGTACATTTTCAACTCCAAAACCTGCGATGGTGGCGCTGAATTGAAAGACATTCTCGGGAACAAGTGCGTATCTTTTTCTTTACATCCTCATTGATTACGAGAGAGTTGGTTAAGCCGCTCCCGAGTGCTCAGAAACGAACTCACAGAGGGACACGTTTTTTTTCATTTTTTGAGGGGGAAAAAAATATGAGCCCATTCAGAAGGAGCAAAAATGCAAGACCAATTTTTTTCTTACATACTACTCTTCTTCTTCTTGGTCTTCTTCTTCTTTCGCGAACGATCGATCGACGAGGATACACGAATGACATTTACTCACCACCAATTCCGTTTATTCTTATTATATTATCGTTTGAAAAACAAACAAAACAGAGGCGCTTTGTTGGCGGAGATGATGAAACTGGGCGTTCCCGTGCCGCCGGGATTTACCATTCCGGCGTCCATGTGCGAGACGTATGAATCGTGCCGAGTTGAAGGCACGGACGCGGTGGAAGATATTTGGGAAGACGTCGAGTTTGCCATCTCTGAAACCGAAAAAGAGTTGGGGAAGAAGTTTGGCGGCGAAGGCGACGCCGAACCGCTTTTGTTCTCGGTGAGATCCGGCGCCGCCGTGTCCATGCCGGGGATGTTGGAAACCGTTTTGAACATTGGTTTGAACAAATCGGTCTGTGAAAAGATTGCCGCGGCGAACGGTGGTGCGAACAAGAGGTTCGCATACGACGCGTACAGACGTTTGTTGGATATGTTTGGTTCGGTCGTTTTCGAGATGGACAGAAGTCAATTCGAAATGGAACTCGAACGCGTCAAGGAGAAGAAAGGCGTCGAGAAGGATACCGAGTTGTCCGCGGAGGATTTGATGGAAGTGTGCGATGCGTACGAGCAAGTATATTTGAAGGTTGACCCGAACAGGCCGTTCCCGTCGGACCCAACGATGCAATTGAAACTCGCCATCGAAGCAGTCTTCGAGTCTTGGAACAAGCCGAGAGCCAAGGCGTACCGGGAGATCGCCGGCTTGAGCTCCTTGGGCGGCACCGCCGTCAACGTCCAATCCATGGTCTTTGGTAACCTTGGTGAAACTTCCGGTACTGGCGTGTGCTTTACGCGCAGACCGGATACTGGCGAGAAGATCATCTTTGGTGAATATCTCATCAACGCGCAAGGAGAAGACGTCGTCGCGGGTATTCGAACGCCGGAACCGATTTCCACGCTGTTTGAAAAAATGCCGGTCGTCGCGCAGAGTTTGCAAGACACGCTCGATAAGCTCGAGATGCACTTCAAGAACATGCAAGACATCGAGTTTACCATTGATTCTGGCAAGTTGTTCATCTTGCAAACGAGAAACGGCAAGCGCAACGGCGTTGCCGCCATCAACGTCGCCGTCGATATGTACGAAGAAGGCTTGATCACGAAAGCAGAAGCGATCGAAATGGTCGAATTGGATCACTTGAACCAATTGATCCACCCGGCATTCAAAGAGACCGAGGAAGAGTACGAGGACGCGAAAATATCTACCGGTTTAGCCGCCAGTCCCGGGGCAGCTGTCGGCCGCGTCGCGTTTTCCTCCGAAGACGTCTTGGCGATGAAGAAAGCGAACCCGAAAGAGGGCGTCATTTTGTGCCGCGTTGAAACTTCTGCCGAAGATGTGTCCGGTATGCACGCCTCAAATGGTTTCTTGACGCAAAACGGTGGCATGACGTCGCACGCCGCCGTCGTCGCTCGTGGATGGGGCTTGCCGTGCGTTTCTGGCGTCGCGACCATGCGAGTGGACGAGGCGAAGAAAGAAGCGTATTTCTACAGCAGCGAAAGCATCTCGCCCGCGAACTTGATCGCCACCGTGAAATCCGGCGATTGGATTTCGCTGGATGGTGGTGAAGGGTTCGTCATCAACAGAAAAGTTGAAATGAACGCCGCCGGTGAGGGCGTGTACGATCAACACCCGAAGATGGCCAAGTTCATGAGTTGGGTGGAAGAAGCGAAGAGTTTGGGCGTGTACGCAAACGCCGATACCGCTGCGGAATTGAAGCTTGCCATGTATTTTGGCGCGCAAGGCATCGGATTGTGCCGCACGGAGCACATGCTCTTGGCGAGCGCGGAACGCGTCTCCATCTCTCGATCGATGATTTTGGCCAAGGATGACGCATCGAGAGTTGAAATCTTGGACAAGAAGATGGGCCCGATGCTCAAAGACGATTTCCAAGCTTTGTTTGAGCAAGCTGGTAACTTGCCGGTTACCATCCGTTTGTTGGACCCGCCTTTGCACGAATTTTTGCCGACCGAGCTCGAATTGAAGGATGAGAAGTTCGCCGCGGACTTGGCGAAGAAGTGCTCTTTGGAATCTGCGGATGCTTTGAGAGAAATGTGCGAAGCCAAAAGAGAAAAGAACCCGATGATGGGTTTACGTGGCGTTCGCGTGGGTATTCTTGAACCGAAAATCACGATTATGCAAACCAAGGCCATCGTAAACGCGATTATTGATGCGTACATCGCCACTGGCGTGCACCCGAACGGGAAAATCATGGTTCCGCTCGTTTCCACCACCGAGGAATTTGAAAACCAACGCGCGTTGATTTTTCAAACCATCCAAGAAGTATTCAATGCTCGCGCTTCCGAAGTCAGTCGAGCCGACGTGCTCGGACCGGACAACCGCGAGATTCCAATCGGTATGATGTGCGAAACGCCGCGAGCGTGCATCGTCTCTGGCAACTTGGTCGAAGAAGGCGCCGCGTTCATGAGCTTCGGTTCTAACGATTTATCGCAGCTTTCTTTTGGATTCTCCCGCGACGACGCGAGTTCGTTCTTGGAGAAATACAAAGAATTTGGTATCATCGAGACGGATCCGTTCAACACCATCGATGTCGATGGCGTCGGGGAATTGATCAAGATGTCCGTCCGAGGCGCCAGAGCGGTGAATTCAAAGATTCCAGTTTCGGTTTGCGGAGAGCACGGCGGCGACGAGAAGTCTATCGAATTCTTCCACGAAGCTGGATTGAACGTCGTCTCGTGTTCGGCGTTCCGTGTTTTGGGCGCGAGATTGGCCGCAGCTAAAGCCAACATCGCCAACCCGAAGTCTTCCACGGGAGGCGCCGGTCCTCGTTAAAAATCGGGAGGGAAATGTGCGAGAGATGACATGCGAAAGAGAGATGAGAAGAAATAAAGTCAATCAGAATTAACCATATTGTTGTACATGTTAAACTATCAGAAGAGCTTCCTCTCGACGTCGGGATAAAACAAAAATAAGAGAGTATAAACGAAATACGATGGCGAGAGCAAAGTTGCGCGCGCAGCGGATCAATGTAACACGAGATTCCGTTCAACACACACAGCTTGTAAAATTTATCAATACATTCTACGAATAATATCGACAATATACATCTAATTCTCTAACACGCCAGCGCTAACTTCGCCTAAGAGTCCAATGACTGCAGAAAAGCCAAACGTGATTATAAACGCCACCAACACCGGATTATCGAGGGAGAAGAAATCCGGCGTCTTTCTCGCTCTCTGAATGATAATATCGATGTCTTCGCTCTTCGTTTTATCGCCGCCGCCTTCAGTGTCTCCCAATTTGATAGCATTATTATTATCAGTCTCTCTTTCTCCTTCATCTTCTCGCAATAAATACTTCGTCTCCGGGTCTATCTTCACCAACCACTCGGTAAAAAACCACCTCTCCAACTTTCGCGAATCGTCTTGTTTCAACTCCTCCAGATACGTCTTCAGTTTGCCTTGATTCTTGTTCACCGCGAGATTGATGCGCGCAGCCGGGACGACGACGAACCACCAATACGCCACGGTGATCGAGACGACACCTAAAACGGCAAATTGTGCGTTCAGTGCTCCGGGTTCCAGCGGCGATGGCGCGTATTTTATCGCTTCAAAATCAGCCGGCAACGGCGGTAAAGTTGTTGCATCTACCACGTTGTAACTTTCCAAAACATCATCGACGCTGGCAACAGCTTCGGTCCTCCTCCTCGTCGTCTGTCTCCTTCTCCTCGTATTGGTTACAGTGGTAGCTCTTCTGGGGGTCGACGGACTCGATTTCGATGTGGACGTGAACGAGGACGAGTGCGCTCTGCTGCTGCTGCTCGTCTGCATCACCATCATCATCATCATCATCATCATCAGTGACGTCTCTCGTGTGGACACTTATTAAGGAGAAAAAAAAAAATTTTTCATCACCCCTCACTCGATCGATTTTCACGCACAAAAAGAACCAAAAAGTCTCTCTAAAAAAATTCGTCTCTTTTCTCTTTCAAGAAAGAGTTCGTTATAAAAATTGAAATTACGTGGACCAAAACGACGACGCCCTCCCAAACAACCCCGCTTCAACAACAACAACAACAAACAGCTTTCTCGATCATCGATCGTCTCTGATCTGAACGCGCTTTGAGTACTGATGCGTTCTTTTTCTCTCTCTTTTTCTGTCTCGTCGTCGCTTTCCTCCTGTTGGAGAGGATCGTCGTCGAAGAAGAAGAAAACATTTACGAAGAAGAAGAAGACGAACCGTTGCCGTCAAACGACGAGTCGAAATTTTACCGTCGCTTCTTTGAAAAGCGATGAGAACGACGACGACGACGATCGAACAACAACAACAACACCGGTTGGTATGGTCGTGGTAAAAGAAGAAGCGAAAGAGAAAACTATCGAGTCCTCCAGAGTTGTTTTCGCCATGCCGAACAGGTTGTTGTCCTCCGAAAATCTCACCACGGTACGCGTCGTTTCCTTTACAAAAGCGAGTCGTCTCTCGAATTTTAAATTTTTTTTTGGAAGGTTGCCTTTCATCTTTTCTCTCAAAACTCACCAAAACACCTTTGAAACAACAACAAACAGGATGAAATTGAAGACGCTCGATTTCGAACGTACACGCTACACATTCGCTCGGGATTCCCGGACAAGAAGAAAGAAAGCAGTTTTGACTGGGAACAACCGTCCGCGCTGAACGTGTGCATTATCGGCACGGATGGGAGAGCGTTGATGGAACGCATCGATTCGTTCACCGCCGACGGGTGCGAAGGAAGGTTCAACGTACCCGGTAAAACGGACATTGTGACGTTCCGAGCGAGAGAGGTAGGAAAACCAACCGCGTTGTGGGTGAGCGTTGAAGGAAAACACGTGAAATCGTGGACGTTGGATTGCATTTCCATCGTGGATACTTTCGATGAGCGTCCGGAGGAAAACGCAATTAATTTTCCAACCAAGTATTACGAGTGCGACGTGGTGAAAGCGGGCGCCTTGGAACTTCGTCCAGGGGAAGTAAAGAAAAAGTCGCCAGAACAGATTGAGATGGAAAGAGAAGTTTCCATGCATAATTACGACGCGTATAAAATGCGTTTGTTTTGTTTCACCGCGGGTATCATCGCCGCGGGTTTTACTCTTGAGTTTACAAAAGGCGACATCGAACAGGCGAAAGCGTTTGCGAGCGGAGGCGTGATTGGCGTTTTGTACATGCAAATGCTCACGAAATCTATCGATCAGTTCTTCAGTGGAGTCGATGACGAGGAAGAGAAGAGGAAGAAGAGCGAAAGAGAGGGCGAAGAAGGAGTAAAGAAGAAGTTTTCGTTGGAATCTCCGTTCGCGCGTCTTCAAAAAATCGCAGATATTGTAATCGGAAGCACGCCCGTGCGAATGTCCGTGGTGGCGTATTTCGGATATCTCGCCGCGCAACATTTCGGCGCCGACCATTGCTTGGGATGGACCATCTTTGGGTTCTTTTCGTATAAATTTGCCGTCTTTCCAGCTACGTTTTCACACTTTGGCGACGAAGAGATCGACTTGGAAAGTTTCGAAGCGATGAATGCCATTCCTATTTCCTCTGAAAACGCCGAGGGCAAGTTTGGTCCGCGTTAAGATGTGTGAAAGATTAAAATAAATCTCTTTGTTGTATCATCAGTTTGTATAATAGTTTACGTGTATGTGTGGCAGTATATTTGAAACATCGCTTAAATCCATCTATCGTCGTTGTCTTCGAAATCTCGCCTCGGCGCTCGGTCTTCGTTTGAAAACCGTCGTTCGCCTCGTCCGCCGCCACTCCTACCTCCTCGACCGCCGTATCCTCCACCCGATCTACCACCAAATCCTCTACCGCCTCTGTTTTCGAAATTACTTCTACCTCTGCCTCCGCCAGAATCTCTTTGTCGCGGCTGCGGGCAGTCTCGCGAGATGTGTCCAAATTCTCCGCAGTTGAAACACGGACCGCTCGGAGCACCTCTTCCACCACCGCCCCTTCCTCCAAAATCTCTTCGTTCTCCAAAATCTCTTCGTTCTCCAAAATCTCTTCGTTCTCCAAAATCTCTTC
>ENA-UOXV01002082-UOXV01002082.1-marine-metagenome-genome-assembly--contig:-NODE-2082-length-26570-cov-5.792646_pt1 | contig 26570 bp, 28 predicted proteins | sample MGYA00238165_ERZ766961 | MGnify/ENA primary metagenome ERZ766961 (study PRJEB28924, sample SAMN03173240) | marine metagenome | biome: Marine; feature: Water; material: Subsurface seawater | place: North... | reverse complement strand
GCCCATTTCTGACCACCATCTGTAGATAGTGTTGCAACTCTTCCAAGACCAAATCTCCAAACAGTTAAAATTGGAATACCATTCTCTGTTGTAACTAAAGTCTGACCTGCGCTTTTAGGAACAACTTGATTATACCCATTCAAAATAGCGGAAAGTTCAAGACCATTAGTGATGAAGTGTTGACTATTAAGTACTTTAAGTGTTCTAGCTCCATCAACATCGGAACGTTCATCTCCAAAGACTAAACCAAGTTGATTCTCTTGACCTACTTGCAGATACAAACCACCACCAGCATTAGCAAGCCTGCTCATATAATCAAGATCAGTACCAGGGCCAACGCCAAGAGCATATGTATTAATTCCCTTCTTTCGAAGATTTCTCGTCAGTTCAAGAACCGCTTCAGGATTTTTAGTCTTACCGTCCGAAAATACAATGATATTTTTATTGCCAGAAACACCATTCAAAATAGAACTAGCTTCAATCATCCCAGCTTCCAAGTACGTACCGCCTGAATTTTGTAGCTTCTCAATTTTACCGGGTGTACTAAATTGTTCACGAATTGGTTTTAGCGGAACAATAGTGTGAGCTTCCTTGTTAAATGCAACAACCGCCAAGTAATCATCCACTTCCATCTGACTAAATACTTTGATTGCTTGAGCTTTTTGAACATTAATCACATTCGATGTACCTGTAGCAAGACCCGAACTTACAGAAATATCAATTAAGAAAACGGTATTAAGTTCAGTAATGTTCTCTGCAGCCGCAGCTCCTACGTGAGCCGGAAGCAAGGATTCAAACTGACTTTGATCATACGCCCCAAGATCATAGGAATTTTCACCGCCGATGACAAATAAACCATTCCCATCACGAACATATGTTCGAAGAGTATCAACTTTACTAGATACCTTATTCGCATCAACATTGTCAAAAACAATGGCAAAATACCTGCTTAAATCAGCAGGAATAGTCCCCTGTTTAGTAACATCATATAAATCAGTAAATAGATTGTATGCAGGACTTGGTGCGTCAGTAACATAGAGAATCGAAGGCTTATCAAGAGCATGAACAACCATTCTAAAAATATCATTATCAGCATTAGCATCAGTTGATGTCAGTTTAGCTTCAAGTTTGTGAAATCCTGCCTTCAGTTGTAGTGGAATAGCTCTCGTAGTTCCTTCGGAACCACTAAAGGTTAGAATTTGTTGACCGTTTAATGTAATTACAGCATCATAATCAACATCGCCAACATTCTCAACAGTAACATAATATGTACCTTCAACGTTTGCAAGTACCTGCTTTGGACCAATAATAGCAATTGATGCATCTTTCTTATCTGCTTCAAGTTCAAGAACATTCACAGTAGTATCTATTGATGCCGCAAAAGCAAGTACGTCACGCAATTCCTTACCGCTGTTAACATTCCCATCACTCACAAGTAAGATGCTGTCCTTGCCGAGCATGGCATTAAGAATTGAAGTTCCTATCGGACTTGAAAATTTATCCCCTACTGGAATGATATCAACCCGATCCAGATCACCTAACACAGAAACAATTTGATTACGCTTGTCCTTATAGACATCCATTGAATGTGAAAGATCATACAAAATAGTTACCGCTGTATCACCCTGAGAAACTTCAGTTGTCGTAGTAAATGGTGCAGCAAGGCCAATTAACAATAGCGTAATAGTTAAAAATCTAGTAATAAATATCAAATGGCGAAGTTTTCGTGAACTCGCATCTTTTACAAAGTTCATATGAACAAATACCATAAGAAGTACAAATGCAGCAGGGATTAACCAAAGCCAAAGAATGTTCTCAATCATACATCTCCCCTCCACTTAATAACAATAAATTCAAAAATAACTAAGATCAAAGCAATAAGCATGAAATCTTTTGCAAGAGGTCTTTCCTGCGATGTTGCAGATCCTTCGCTCAGCTGCGCATTTTCTTCGATTAACTCATATTTGGAATTCACATTACTCTCATCAAAACTAACTAAGTTAGCTGCAATAGTCCTATTATAATACGTATAAAACCCTCTTTGATCCAAAACTAGTCTGTTAGTAACAAGGTCGCCAGAAGGTGTTTCAACTTTTGTATATCCTAGAGGAATAAGAGCACCTGTTTTTAGATTTCTCTCCTCTTGATCAATACCCTTCAGATTATGAATTGCAGCATTCCAAAATAGTGGGTAGCTAGGAGTGTTCTTAAAATCACTATTTTTCTCAGATATGCCGTACCAAAGTACATGTCCATCTCCTACTTGTTTAGCACAAATTATAACATGATCGCCAGTAGTTTTCACCCATGGATTACAGTCGTATGTAGACGTTTGAAAGTAAGATGAAACATCGCTAAAGTAAAGATCATTGGTAACGTCATTCTGAACAACATCCACAAGTGCAGCACCATTACCAATACTCTCTAGTGTAACTAAACCAAGTTCATCATAATCTATACTTCCTGAGTCAGATTGAGAGTGAACAATAACGCTAGCACCTCTAGATGCAGCTCTGTTCAGATCAGAAAAACTAGCTGGAAGTAATTTAGCCTTATCAACTTCATGAATGAAGTAAACATCAAATTCTTCATCAGGAATAACTGGTGGAGAAGCATCAGTAATATCAAATAAATTCAATGATTCAAGAGCCGTTCTAAATGAAGAACGCTCTCGAGAATTTGAAATAAATAACGCCTTAAATCTAGCATCTTTTGGATTATACAGGAACACACTATTATCAACAACTAAGTCATCTGCTAAATCAAGATAAAATTGATTTTGGCCCGGCATCAATGCTACTTCAATTTCTTGTAGGTCTTGAGGACCCAAATCAAGTGTTTTTTCAAAATCGGTACTCTTAAGCGTAGTTGTTACAGATCCTGAAAAGAAATTTTTAACTTTAATGAATGCCTTATCCCCTTGTACATCTGCTGAAATAATACCTACATTTCGAGCAGGTTCTCCATACTCCTTAAACACGACCTTCGTCCCACGTGCATTCAGTTGTCGCTTAGCAACAATTGGATCAGTGCCGCTAACAGATGCAAAATCAGAAAAAACATACACAGTACCACCATCAACAAGCGTCATTGCCTGTAGCATAGCATCTCCAATGTTAGAAGTAGTATCTGAAGCAGAAAGTGCATCTAAAGCAGCATTTGCATTCTCTATGAGAATGCCATCGGCAGCAACTATAGGGAATTCTTCAGCAAGAATTATTGACACACGCTCACTCCTTGATGCAATGTCTCTTGCATCTTTCATAGCAAGATCAAATCGTGAATTTCCATCACTAATTGTCTGCATACTAGCACTGCTATCAATAATGAGTACAATTTGTTGATCAGTTGTATTTGTTTCTGCATTCAAAAACGGAGTTGCAACAGCAAGACCAAGTAGCGCAAGAGCAAGAAGTTGAACAAAAAAGAGAGAATTACTCAAAAATCGCCTAAACATGAATGATTTACTCTTAGATTGGTCTTTTTTTATAAAAAACATAATTGATGGGAAAATCTTCTTCACAGGCCTCTTAAAATAGAGATAGAATGCTATCAATGCCAGTACACCTAACAGTGCAACTAATCCCCCCGGATTACCAAAGCCAACCATATATATTCTTTATGTAAAAGGTTTAAAAACTTTTTGTCTCCAAAAAACTAAATCATGCTCTAATTTTAAACAAAGCAATGGAATATTCAACTGCATAAAAAAGCATCAAAGCACTACAAAGAGTAGCGATGAGAAACACAACAGAGATATCGCTCATGGTAAGAGCTAGAAAATAACCGAATAAAAGCACATAAAAGAGTGGCGTCAACCAAAAATCTCTAGTTTTCATCCGAATAATGCATTCAATGTAGTCTCTCGTCTTAGAAACAGATTCAGTAGCCCGACCTTTCAAATAGATAAAAATACCACAAATAAGTGCAAATAGACTAAATATCATAAGGCCAGGAGTATTAGTAGAAGAAATACCTAATAGTGATAGAATTCCAAACACTAAGCAAAATCCTGCTTTTAATCTAAATGGATACTCATTATCTGCATCAGCCATGATCCTAAGTAAAATAAAACTCTATAAAAACATTACTATACAAAAAAGAAAGTTATTGCCTTGGTTTCGTTATTTTTCTCAAATAAATCGCGCAGCCAATCATCCCTAAGCTATCGTTATCTAGCACTTCAACAGGAATGGGCTCAGAAAATCGCTCATCAGTAATAGGTTTGATTTTTTGCTTAAGTACGTCAGCTCTATAGTGCACAATGCCCCCTGCCAAAAATACCTTCTTTGGTAAGAATGTGACAGCCATATCTCGTAAGAATGACTGAATGTGTTTAGAGAAAAAATCAATTGTTTCCTCATCAGTAATTTCTTCAGCTCTGACATATGTTCCAGTTAAAAACTCATGAATTTGCTCAAAACCTTTACCGCTAAGAACATCATTCCACTCAAGATCCGCTTTTTTCTCATCAAGCCAATCGTGAAACATCCTATCGTGAACTGGCTTGTGTGCATGCCCAGCTTCAGAAGCAAGAGCATTAATGCCTTCACTAATAATTACAGGAGTAACTCCAAGTCCTGTACCGACAGTTACAAGGAGATACATGCCAGCACCAAGTCCTCTATCGCCTAAAGAAAATCCAGCAGCCTGTGCATCATTGATGATATGGACTTCAATTAATGCAGTTTTATCGAGTAATTCCTGAACTGAAAATGAAAGTGGTGCCTGTGTTAATTGAACGTGTCCATTAGAAACAAGTCCAGCAGCTCCAAAAACACCAACTTCTACTCTAAGATCTTTATGTGCAACTTCTTCTAGGTAGTCATTGATTACAGCAGGAAAATCATTAAGTGTTTGCGTCCTCACTTCCATTTGATGTACAATAGAATAGGATTCGTCAACTATTCCAAGTCTGCAGTGAGTAGCTCCAATATCTGCTACGAGAATATATTTAGATGAACCAACTACGACCATCGACCTTCATCATCTCCTTTGCAGCTTTTGGAATGTCTCCATGATCATACGTATGGAGTTTGTTTTTCTTTTTTAGAATAGGATCAATAATATCCCATGAATGTTCAACCTCATCACTTCGAACAAATGCACTCTGATCGCCCTTCAATACATTTTCAAGAACGTTTTCATACGCAGCAGGAGTTTTAGGACCGAATTTATTCTCATGTCTAAAGTCCATTTTTATTTGTGTAATATTATTAGTTCCTGGTTCCTTCGTGTTCATCGTAAGGTAAAATCCTTCATCGGGTTGAACAGAGATAACTAAGTGATTAGGGCGAAGTGGACAGTAACCATCAAACAGATGACAAGATGAATTAGTAAATTGAACATAGATGAGTGTTTGCTTCTTCTTAAGTTTCTTTCCCGTCTTAATATAGAATGGAGTATTTTTCCACCTTGGGGTATTTACGCTTACTTTCAATGCAGCAAATGTTTCGGTACTAGATCTAGCAGAAATTCCAGGTTCTTTCTTATAATCCTTATATTGTCCAAATACGCAATCCGTTACTTTAGCCTTAGAAAGTGCCTGGGCTTTCCTATCACGAATATTTTTTTCATGAAGTTTCTTCGGCTCGTCCATTGCAGTTAATGCAAGTAACTGAAGCATATGATTTTGTACAACATCTTTAACCGCTCCATATTGGTCATAGAATTTAGCACGTTCCTCAACACCTAAAGACTCATGTAAATGGATTTGAACATGATCAATATACTTAGCATTCCAAACAGGCTCAAGCATAGTATTAGTAAAACGAAGAACAGCCATATTTCGAACAAGTTCTTTTCCTAAATAATGATCAACACGATAAACTTGCTTTTCTGAGTAAATCTTTTGAACATGCTTATTTAATTCTCTAGCAGACCTACCGTCGTCGCCAAATGGCTTCTCAAATACAATACGAGACCAACCATCGACTTCCTTATCGAGTTTAGTCTTTCGAATATTATCAGTAATGGGAACAAAGAATCTTGGAAGTGTTGCTAAATAGAACAGCAGGTTATTGTGGCCCTTACCTTTCTTTTCATCGACAAGTTCTTTCAACTTCTCAAAAGTATCAAGCTCCGTAACATCGCCTCTAAGATAAGTCAGATTTGCTTCCATTTTTTTCAAAACAGCAGCATCCTTCTTAGCAAGAAAGCCTTTCATGTTATTCATTATCTGTTTTTCAGTAATCTCTCGAGTACCTATGCCAATAATAGAAAAATCAGTGATCTTTTTGTGACGTGCTAAATGATAGAATGAAGGTAGAATGTAGCGCTTTGCTAAATCTCCAGTGATACCGACAATAACAATAACAGCTTTAGGCATACAAAATTACAAGAATAGAGGTTTAAATACTTTGCGTTTAAGATAATCTCAAAAATCAATCCTAAATTCCTTGCCATGATCACTAAACCCTAAGCGCTTATACAACTCATGCACATTATCTTCTTTACCATGACGACTCGTACATACAAGTTTATAGCAACCATGCCTTTGAGCCTCTTCAACAACCTTTCTAACCAGTTCAGAACCAATTCCTTGACCACGAAGTGATGCATGAACAAATACATCCTCCATAAATCCGAACGGCCTATCATGAAGATCATTAGAAAGCACATACAAATAAGCACGAGCTAGTTCAACTCCATTTTCACTATAATGAAATTTCTTACCGATAGTACCTATGTCAATGCACTCAATATTCATATTTCAGAAATATTTAGAGCATTAAAAGCGATATGAACTCCTAATCTAGATTAAGGGTCGTAAATGGTTCATTCCAAGGACATTGACGTCTTGTCTAGTGAGGCACGTAAACATTTTTAAACGAATATCGAAGCATATTGTTGTATATGTATAAATAAACATCTTAATAATCTAACAAGAAAAAATGACATTTGACTGGGAAAAATACATTGAAAGCAGGCCAGATTTAAAGAAAAACTGGAACTCACCCATTAGAGCACTAATTCACAAAACAATAGTTCTAAAAATAGACGAATTTCTTGAGAAATCACATGTCTCTGTTAAAGAAAATAACTCAAGGGGAATTGTTGTTCATGGACTTCATAAATCTGGAACAATGTTTTTAGTTCTCTTTTTCCATGAACTGTTGAAAAATCAAAAGTACATTTTTTTTTCTGATAACTGGAAGATCATTAAAGAAAAACCTTCTGAAAATCTTAAAAAAAGTATATCGACTAACTTTTGCTTATGTGTAGAAAGGAAATTCAAAAATCGCATAGAAGATAAAAAATTCAAGAATATGAAAGAAATAGTCCATCTCTATCAAGTAAGGGATCCCAGGGACATTCTCGTGTCACAGTACTATTCATTTGGATGGACTCACAGCTCTGAAGGAGCAAAAAATATAAAACGATTTGAAAAAACAAGAATGAAGATTCAAAGTCAAACTATTGATGAATATGTACTCGCAACTGCTTCTCGTGTAAAAAGAAAATATGTTCCCTTATCGAACAAGTCAGGTAATTACGAAGAGAATGAACTTGTAATTAAATATGAGGACATGGTACTTGAATTTCATGACTGGACCCAAAGGATAGTGGCATTTCTCAAACTTGAAAATCCTGAAGAGATCATTGAAGGACTCTACAGTTACTTCAAAGAAGAGTTTAATATCAATAAAATTCAAGAGGGTAAATTTCTAAATAGTCACAAAAGAAAGATGACTCCTGGAGATTACAAAGACAAACTCAAACCAGAAACAATTGAAAAATTAAATACCATATTTGCAAAAGAATTGAGGTTATTTGGATATGAAAGGTAAAAAATTATCCTTTGATTGGAAGGAGTATATCGAAAAAAGACCCGATCTCAAGAAAAATTGGAACTCTCCACTAAAAGCAAATGTTCACCATCGAATATTCAGTATCTTTGACAAAATTTCCTCTTACAAAACATATCAGTTTGATCAGCACTGGAACAACTATCTCAAAAGTAGACCTGATCTTAAAAAGAACTGGAACTCTCCTCTTCGGGCTTGTATCCATTTCCATTTGATTAGCAAATATGATCGCATGCGTATCTTTGATAAAATTTCCTCTTACAAAACATATCAGTTTGATCAGCACTGGAACAACTATCTCAAAAGTAGACCTGATCTTAAAAAGAACTGGAACTCTCCTCTTCGGGCTTGTATCCATTTCCATTTGATTAGCAAATATGATCGCATGCGTATCTTTGATAAAATTCCAGCAAATACTAATCGATGGAAAAATATTCCTGAAGAAAATAAAAAAATACTATTAAAACAATATAAACAATTCAAAAGGGAATTAAAACTAAATCCTGAACTATTTGTTTTAAATCCAACGCCACTAAAAACAGTACCTACTGAAGAAAAAAATTATGTGTTGTTCATTCCACTCTATGGAGAAAAAAAAGAAGCACGAGCAAAAGAATTTTTAGAATGCTTGGACAGGAACATACAACATGAAAGAATATGCAAGGTAGTTGTTTTCTATGATGATCAAAATAAGGGTGTAGAAAACGACCAATTCCTCAAAACAATAGAGCAAAAAAATATCCAAATCATACATAGGCCTGGAAGACTCAGCTATGAACAAGCATTCCACTACGCAAATGAACATTTCCCTTTATCTAATATCATTGTGGCAAACGCAGACATTTACCTCAACAACACATTAAAAAAACTAGATCCAATTGACCTTAAAAAATACTTCATCTGCTTAACAAGGTGGAACATAGAAAAAAATAAGAAGATGAAAATTGCATTCGTAAGACAATGGAGTACTATCAGCCAGGACGTTTGGATATTTACAACACCTATAGAAATTGATTTTAGGTGCGATTTGGAAATGGGGTTGAACCACTGCGATAGTTTCCTTAATTATCATGTAAAAAAAGGAAAGCACCTTGAAGTAATAAATCCCTGCCTAGATATCCAAACATGCCATTTACACTTATCAAACATAAGAAGCGACGATCTTGTAGAATTAGCAAAAAGAAACACGGAATATGTCGAAGAACAAGCAAAATTAGGTAATCATGATGATAGTGTACTGTGGAGATATCTATAGTCTTGAAGAAAATGCGTTCTCAATAGCCATTCTACCATACAGAGCTTTCTCATAACTTTTTTGGGTAGCAATAATTATGCATAAGCCAACCCCAAGACCTGCAGCGCTGATAAGTGGATTACCGGACATACCACCAGTACCAATAGCAGCAACTCCTGCCAGCATGTAATCTTGATACTTTCTAATTGCATCATGAAATTTTGGCTCTGCCTGTCTATATATCTCTGCTGCAGCAGAACACTTACCATAATGGGTAAGTACTTCTTCAGTTCGAGGAGTCCTAAACTCTTTAATATGTGAAACCTTGCCAGAGGCCACTCTAAGTTCATCACGTTCCTGAAAACTAAACCGCTTTAAATTCACATCAGAATGTACGCCCCCGCATTGCAAGGACAGTGAATCATCACATACAGTTATCTCAAGATCATCCATAACACTAGAAATTATCCTCACTAAATAAAGGTTTTTGTAACATCTTTATAGGGAACGAAGCCAAATTCACAATCTCTACAAGTGGCATCCATATTCACCCATCCATCGTCCTGATATCTATTCAAAGCTTCAGGGATTTTCGCTTGTACATACACATGCCTTGGTATGAACACAAACCTTGTTTCAATACCGACTGAGCGAAGTAATGAACTTAGTAAAATAGAACTATCATCACAATCTCCAGCGCCAACTTCTAATGTGTAGCCGGGTTCCTTTGCAAACTCAAATTTCACAGGATCATTAACATACTGCACATTATCTCGAACAAAGTAAAACATAGCTTTGGCATAGCACACTCTATCTCCTTCACATGCAGCAACAGCAATATTATCAGCAACACGCTTAATCTCTCCGTCTGTAGAAATGTAGGATCCAAAATCGTGAATATCCGTTATCGTAAAATTCTCTTGCAAACTCTGTCCATAGTAGACCTCTGCAATTGAAGGGATATAACTCGGTTGAGGATCCACCTTGACACTTTGAGATGGAACAACAGTAAGAACAAAGATAAATATCATGAACAGAGCTAAAGCAATTCCTAAAGGACCCTTCCACCAGGGTGTGTGCTCAAACTCATCGCTTTCATGGAATTCCATAATGACCAAAGAGGGTAACTCTTTTTAACCTTTTTCAAAGAACACTTCATTTAAAGCACAACCAAAGTAATATAATTTCAATAAGAGATTACATGATAAAATAAGAATAGTAAATAAAAAATGTTGCTAAGAATTACTTAAGTTTGGAAGATTCTTTCTTAAAATCAGCAGTTTCTTTTTTCAAAGCTTTAATCGCAGTCTTAACTGATATCTTAGGATCATCACCATCAACTCTAATGCGAGGTATACCAACTACTGGGTGATCGATTCTATAGGTTGCTAGTTTAACTGACTTATCTTTAACCAGTTCTTCTTTAAGTAAATTACAAAAACCGTGACTTACGTCTTCAATTTCGAAAACGATAGAATTTTTTTTATCTTCAACAAATCGGATATTCATAGAGTACAAGAAAAATACACCATTTATAAAGCTTTCTTAAGACTTATCCACTCAATCAAACAAATAGACTCCGCCCCACCGATCGCTTAATTCTAGCCCTATATCTGCAGTACCGAGCCAAGTTTTCGCATCTCCTCCTAGTACAATGGCAAAAGGATGAGAAACGCGTCTAATCTCTCTTGCAAGTTGAAAAACATATGCCTGGTGAAGATTGCTTCCAAAGTTACCCAACACAAAATCATCAAGTCCCACCATGCACACTACTGCACTATTATCTGGTTCAGTTTTTAAGTAACTAAGACCATCAGTAAGCAGATAATCACCGCCTAATTCCCCACGTGAAACAAACGGCTGAACTCCTTTATATGATTTACATCTGAAAAATCTGCAAACAGGATTTTGACCTGGTCCAATCTCGATAACATCATGATCCTCTAGTTCAGAAAAATATGGTATGAATGCAGGTAATTCTTGTGCAGTTTTCATCATCGATGACTCGCGACGTAGCCAATTCCTTCTTAGCATAGATAAATTCCCTGATGAAATCTCATAATCAAACATAGGCAGAAGAGAACAATATGGTGTTTAAATAGATTAGTGTAGAATTACTTTTGAATAATACCAAAACCAACAAGTCTGAATCTGTTACCTACTCTACGAGAAATAGTAACTCTATCGCCAATATCTGCGCAAACAGGGATCTTAAGTTCGCATGTAGCAATACCTTTTCTAAGCGTTCGTACAATACCAACGGTAGCGGCTGAGTTAACATTGAGCATAAGCATTTCCTTATCTGCAATTGGTTTAACAGCTTCTTCGTCTTTAGTACCGACGATACGTTCCAGTAATTGAACTTCGATTTTTAATTCATGCCACGTGGGAGGTAATTTACCCGGTGCTGCAACAATGCATCCAGAAAGAGTATCACCTTTAACAACAGCAGGATCAAGTGTAGTAAGTAATGCAACGCTTCCACCAGGAGTTACCTGCTCAACAGCATCACTGCCAGTCATAAGACCAACAATTTTTGTTTTCAATCTAACGGGTTTACCGCCAATCATTTTTTCAGGACCTAATTCAATCTCATCTCCGATCTTGAATTTACCTTGCATGACAGCTCCACCTAAAACACCGCCGCTAAGGCCAGCAATTTTACTTCCGGGCTTGTTAATATCAAAGGAACGTGCAATAATCATTCTAGGATCTTTTTTCCCATCTCGCTTAGGAGTTGGGAATTCTTCTTGAATAGTTGCAAGTAATACATCTAGGTTAATACCATAGAATGCAGAAATTGGAATAATTGGAGCATCTTTAAATCGCGTGTCAGCAAGATATTTTTTGATTTTCTCATATTGCTTCACAGCAACTTCAGGTTCAACCAAATCAATCTTATTTTGAACAACGATAATCTTATCGATGCCAACAATTTCAAGAGCACTTAAGTGTTCTTTAGTTTGAGCTTGTGGAAATTCTTCATTAGCGCTAACTAATAATAGTCCGCCATCCATGATCATTGATCCAGCAAGCATTGTTGCCATAAGGGACTCGTGGCCAGGTGCATCAACTAAACTTAGTTTACGAACAAACGTGCTTCCAGGTTCTTTGTGTGCAAAAAGCTTACCGCCCTTATCATAAATCGAAAAATTTGCATATCCAAGACGAATGGTAATTCCTCTTTTCAATTCTTCAGAATGTGTATCAGTCCACTTCCCTGATAGTTTTTGAGTAAGTGTAGTTTTACCGTGGTCTACATGTCCGACAAGTCCAATATTAAGCTCAGGCTGTACGCCTGTTTTCGTAGCCTTCTTGACTACTTTCTTTGCTGCTTTTTTTACGGTTTTCTTTGCTGGCATATATTGATATAACCCCGTGTGTTATTTAAATGTATAGCGAATAAAAAATAAATAAATTAAGGAAAACTATTCCTTCTTAGCATCTTCTGCAGGAGCACCGCCCTCAGCAGCTTCTTCAGGTTTAGCTTCAGCAAACATATCTTCTTTACCTATTTTGGTAATAAGAACATTTACTTGTGAAATTCTTTCTGAAATGGTGTTACCACGAACAGTTTTACGAACACGTTCACCTTTTTTCTTAACTTTAACACCAATACCTTTAGTAGTATAAATTCTTTTACGAGCAAGACCTTGAACGTCTCTTCTCATTGGAAATCCAGCTGTATCAGATCCACCACGGATAACTAACTCATATCCTTCCAAACCAATTACATCACCAGAAAACGTATCACCGATTTTTAAACCGTATGTACCACTTGCATCTTCAACTTCATGTTGTTTTGCTTGTCCTTTATTATTTGATATTACAAATTTCATTTCAATCCTCCGAGACACCATCTTAGGATGTTCCTAGGTGCCCAGTATAATCCACAACCCAAGAACCGTTTAAAAAGGTTACGGGATTATTGAGAATCTTAATCGCAATTATATCTAAGAACTAAATCCCCAGAAAATTCGAGTTCACTGACCTTAGATAAGCCATCAAGGGTAGCACTTAAAGTGACGGATCTATTAGTTGCAAGTTTCTCATCAGCGTCAGACATCAAAATTTTATCAAATACTAAAACATCATTTTCATCTAAAGAAGCATTAGTTCCAACAAAATAAGTAAATAATTTAGAATCAACTAATGCAGGATCATCAAGAACAATTTTAACGTCCCTGCCTTCTAAATTGTTGTCGTAGAATGCATCTGAAATCCCAGCAGTCTCATGAACAATGCCTCCCTCATACCTAGGAGCTATAACTTTAAACATATTATCAATAATGGCCCCCATATCAGTATCATCCCCCTCAAACAAAGATCTTCTCTGCCCTTTCTCAATCTCTTCTTCGCTAGCGTCAAATCCATTCAACCCATTCTGAGCATAAACACCAATGACCATTCCAGCAAGTTCGCTATATGGACCTCTAAAACCATCTCTATTTGAAGTAAGGCAATCTTTGGAAGTTCCAGGAGGAATCTCAAAAATCAATCCCATGTCAGATCTAAATGGAATAGAAAACATAAACAATCCATTTGATCTAATAAAAGCTCTATTTTCTTTATGAGGCATTTTGAAAACCTTGTAACTGTTTTTATCCTCAATGCATTCAAGTTTACTCAAAGACGCCATCCCTTTATGAGAAACACCGTTCCAAGTAACCTCTTGATCAAATGAGCACATAGCAATATAATCCATAAAGGATTTTTCTAAAATTTCCGAAACATCTTCGCCAAAATCAACAACTGATCTTGTTCCATCAAGTGACTCTACATGCTCAATATTATAGTCAATATAATGACCAGTAACCAAATTATCTCGGGAGTGAATTACCCATGTGGGTCTAGAAAAATAAAGCAATTCCTTAGCCCGTCCAAATCCACCAGTTGCATCTTCTTCTTTACATGTTCCTAAAAGTTGCAATAATTTCGTTTCAAGAGTATCTCTGCTCATGCCGCAACCATCATCAAGAACGTTTACTGTAGTGCCGTGTGTAGAAAAATCAATATGAGAACTTCCTGAATCCGCACTATTTTGAAACATTTCTCGAATCCAAGCGCCATGAACATCAGTATAATCTTTTCCTACAGTATCTGCAAAATAGGTTTTTGGAAGATCTACTCTCAATTGGCTATCGCTCATCCAATTAGTGCCGCGGAGCAGTTAATAAAATTTATCCAGGCAGTCCTATAATTATGGATGGTGTGGATTCCAATTATCTCATAATCTCTATAGTAACTACAATCTAACTCAATATCCCTCGCAAGCTTTATATATCCCCAATTACCACAAAACACCATCATGGCGACCGTGGTGTAGTCCGGTAGCATAACAGACTGTGGATCTGTTGGGTCGGGTTCAAATCCCGGCGGTCGCTCTCTCTTTAATCTATGAAGCCTCAAGAAGTAATTCAGAATATTGACGAAATCTACGAAGAATTTGAAACACCGCAACACTTGCGCTATCACATGCGATTAGTTCGAAGCGTTGCAACTCACATAGGTAATTATGCAGATGCAGATACCGATCTAATTAGTGCGACATGTCTCTTGCATGATCTTGGCAACGTTATTAAGAAATATCAAGGGCACATTGTTAATTTCCCTGGAAACGAAGGTGCTGTAGCAATTGCACGTTTGTATGGTTCTCATCCATGCGATGCAACGCAGGGGATGCTTCGATCAATCAATGTTGTTGAATCAATAATTGAATTAGTTGAAGCAATGGAACCTCGTAATTGGGGAAATCTTCTTGTCTCTAGTAATTGGTCAGCAAAAGTTTGTTCATATGCAGACATGAGAGTAGCGCCCGAGGGTATAGTCACCTTAGAACAAAGAAGAGATGAAGCAGCTAGAAGAAGTGGTAGAGTAATTGAAGAATACTATCAATTAGCACTTGACATGCAAACACAAGTATTGGGAAGAACTCCTCTATCTCCTAGTGCAATACATCAGGAAGCGTACATTAAAATCCATATGAGTTCATAAATTCACGAACCATCTGGTATTCTTGTAGAAATTTAAACCCTTTATCAGTTAAAGAATAAGTCTTCTTCTCTTCAAGTACTTTTTCAATAATTAATTCTTGTCTCATCATTTCGCTAAGATGATCTTGAAGAGCCTTGTAAGAAAGATTAGCCTTATACAAAATATGCGTTGGCTTAGCCTTAGGACCTTTTAGTTGAATTGCAAAAAGCACATCATGTAAAATTTGCAGCCTATCTCTTCGTTGCATGAAGCACCATTAGTAAATTGGCTAGGATACAGACGAACCCAATAAGTTCAAAAATATGTCCATAAACATAAAATGTAGGATTTACCCAAGCAAACGTAAAGCTTGCCCAAGCAATCGTCAAAAAAGTAAATGCAAGTGCAATGCTTGAAGCAGTTTTTCTCTTAATTCGCCTTGCATTACTGATAAAGAATAAAGCACATGATCCCAGGTAGATGGTTCCTAGTGCAAAGTATACAGGTAAGATATTTCTGCTAAGTAGGATGCTTACAATGCTCGTTACAAAAATAAGCCAAAATACTCGCTCTCTTGCTCTAAGTGTCAAGTAGAGGAACAATGTAATTGCTACAAGTGAAAGCAGTACATAAATTAACGTAAAACCACCAGTTAGGAAGAAGACATTCTGCAGGGTAATGCTGCTACAAGTACCGTCTAGACCTAAGAATAGAAGCACGAATCTATGAGTAGTTTGCATAAGTGTTGCTACAGAAAAAGCCCCGAAAGCAACACAAAGAAGCTTAATTTTCTTATCTGGCGCAACTCTAAATACTGAGTATGAAAAAAATGTGATTAAAACTGTCAGTAAAAATACAGCAGCCTCGATGGCTAAATCTGGTCCAGCGAACCATGTGGGGATTGGAAATATGTTACACATAGTAAAAAAGAACCATTTAGCTCTTAAAAAACTTCTGGAGTATTAATCTTTTAATGAACAAAAAACTTTATAACCGAAAGTTAAGTTCAAATTGCAATATGCGAGAGTAGCAAAGTCTGGTCAAATGCGCTGGACTTAAGCACAGTTGAGACATCTTCATGTGAAGACATCCAGTCTCTTAGTGAGTTCGGGGGTTCGAATCCTCTCTCTCGCATTCATTTTTTATCCTTTATTTTATTCATTCTATATACGGTGATATAGATCGCCCGATATATTTATTAACTTCATTCCCCATGACATACAATGGCATTAGGAGATCTTCTCAAATTATTTTCCTCTAAGAAAAAAAAGCAACCTTTCGAAGAATATTTTACCCAAACGGTAAAAAAACTCTATCAAATAAGTGATGATCATAAAAGAGCAACTGCTGTGGATGAAGCAAGAGCGTATGTACAAGAACACTATTCAGGGTATCAGATTGATGATTTACTGCTCAATGAAGCAAAACAGAAAGCATCCATTGGTGTTAAGCAAATCAATATGCCAAAGGTAGCAAGAAGTATCCACTTGGTCTCTCTTCTGCATGAAGAAGAATCAGAGCACTTGGTACGTTCATTGACTGAGGTGGTGGAAGCGAATTTACAACATACAAAGGATCGTCTAGATAAAAGAGACTACAAAGAAATGTTAACGTATATACAAAACATTTAACGTCTTGACATATTGAGTAAAGAAATTGCCTTTCTCATATTAACCGTGCCACAATTAGCACACACAAAGAATATACCATATTTACCTTCCTTTCTATCAAGCCAACTTCCACAAGAACACTTAACATCTGGAAATGCTTCATCTTTGTGTGAATTACACACAGGAATCCCTTGTGCATTTCTAACAAAGGATGGTTCGCTACAAAATGGGCATGGTGTGATTTGACTTTGGCCGTATGTTTTTCTTCCTCTAAAACTCATAAAAAACTTGGCAAATTACTCACTTATATATTTTTTTGATGAGAAAAAATGTTATAAAACACCAAGCATTATCAACCGTATGATTAAGAACAGAACACTCTGCGATGTAGCAAGAGGACTTACACATAAAAGACCAAACTTTGATGCAATAGCAGAAGTGTTTAAGTCGCATCCACACTTTGATCCAGATAGAGCATTCAATCTAGCCTTCTATGCATGGAAAGCATCAACCATTGCAACAAGAGTCAATATGGCAGAAATTACTCAAGATATGCCAGTGGAAGATGATGTGCTTCAATCAGGAGACCACGGTTCTTATGAAATTGAAATAGACTCTGCAGGAAATATCTTTGGTAGAAAAAACAGCTGGTATATTTGGATGCCTTATGATCAAGTTCTCAAAATTGATGGAGCGCCGCTTGTTGTAAGAAATAAACTCTCACAAAGAGGCTCAGGAAGCAACAATGGAGCAACACTAAACAAGCTCTTAACTGGACATAAAGAATATCTAGCGCCAATCAGGACGGCACTAAAAAGTGATGTTGCATACATGCTAGTAATTCCAGCAGATGTAGCAAGAAATACAAGAAGAACTGAGCCAGCAGAGAATTTTAGAGAGAAAAAAGGTATGGTAATTCCAATGTATACCTCAAAAACGGGATTTGAACATGATGTAGTAAGAATGATTTCTCGTCACAATCTTGCCTATAAGCAATAATTTCTAAAATAAAACATTTTTATATCAGAACACTCAATAAAATGCCATGCCTGATACGCTTGATGTGGAAAAAAGACAGCAAATAGAGAAAATTGAAGATTCTCTAAAAGACATAGAAAAAAAGGTTCGTCCAACAAGGGAAGACCTAGAAAAAGTATCTGCACGTGTTGAACATCTCAAACGGGAATTACTTCAGCTTGAAGCACAGCGAAGAGCAATCAATGTTCAACTTTCTGAATTCGATCACGAGTACACTCAATTTCTTATGCGAATGAAAGATAACTATGATCACCAATATCAAGAACATCTTGAAAAACTGGGGAATATTCATTTTGCTTCAGTTGTACCCTTCATTTATGATGCTTCAGTTCAATCAGATCTTCGAAAAGAACTCGGTATCGACAGAGCAAACTTATCCAGATATCTTGAATTCAATAAAGAGCTAGAAAAAGTAGAAGACAAAATGCAAGCAAAAAGGAATGAGCTTAACAAAAAACAGAAAATTCTCGCACAAGATATTGGTACCCTACTAAAGGCAGAAATGGCAATCAACAAGTATGCATCTCAATTTAAAATTCTCATGAAGCGATAGAAGAATTTAAATAGAAAAACAACAAATAATTCTCGTGGAATTCAATATTTCTATCTCAAAAAAACATCTTTACATGATTTCATTACTTCTAGTTCTAATTATTGGAGTGCTTGGTGTAAATGCATACACTGATGGAGTATTTACAAAAACAGTTGAAGAAGCACAAGTAATGGGTCATTCAGCTGATGAGATAGTAATACAGTTCGATGGAGAAGAAGCAACTCTGCAAGATTCATTTGACAGATTCGGAACAACCTACACGAGGTGGGGAAACAACGAATGTCCTACAGACACAGAAAAAGTGTATAGTGGTTGGGCAAGTGGATCTCATTACAGTCATAGTGGAACTCCTAGACTCTCGTGTATGCCAACTGTGCCTGAATATGGTGAATATGATACAGCTAGCGAGTATAATCAGGGATATGGTTCTGATCTAACATATGCAATGCAGATAAGGTTCAGCGGGTATGGTGGTATTGGCACCGCCTATGATGGATTCAATAATCATGTAATCTCTTGTGCCGTTTGCTACGTGCCAAGATCCTCATCAATTATTGAAATTCCCGCTATGGCTTCATGTCCAACGGGATGGACTGAACAGTATGATGGATATATATTTGGTACACATGCGGGCCATTCTAGTAATTATGAAGCATGTATTGATGATGACTTTGTTGGTCTTGGAAATGCTGGTAGTCAAGGGGGATTAATGTATCCTAATGAAAACAGATGTAATAACCAACCCTGGTGTGAGGGCTATGAGAGATATAAAGAAAACATCTGTATAGTCTGTTCTAAATAATTACCATAAACTATGTAAACAATTCTCAGTACCAGTGTTTGAAATGTCAAGAAGAAGAACACCTGCAAGAATTAGGCAAAAAGACCCACTTAGAATTGGACTAGGCAACTACAGCTCAGAGATCAATTCTCTAAATAGCCAATTTCTTCCAAAAATACAGGGGTTTTTTGAACACAGAGGAAGAATCAAAAGACCAAAAATAGAGGGGATGAAATCTCGAACATCAGTATACATTCCACATAACATGAAACTAAAATTAGGTACTGACTTTCTTGATGATCCTATTTTCATTCTCGCACATGAGTATGGACATCATATGCACAAGTTAGTAAACCCTATTGCATATTCAAACAGTCATGAAAACAGATCGCCATTGCTAGAGCTTGTTGCAATCTATACGCAGATACTCTGCTGTGAATTGGAATTTAGTGGCAGCAAACAACCAATTAAAAATCTTCAAGAAAGAATACAAGCTCAAGTTGATCGAGTTCCCATTACAATTCAACCAAGGGATACAAAAGCTGTAGCATATCGAAGAAACTATGCTGGACCAAGAAAAGCAGCACAATATTGCGTAGATAACCATGGCAGTGAATTATTACCGAAGATCGCTCGAACCCATCCAGCTAGCATTGACAAGCTCCTCGAAGAAATTGGTTACGAGGGTGAACTAATAACGACCTAATCTACCAACCACTTCTCTTGAACTTCTTCTCTAGATCAGCAACAGATAATTGAATTAATGTAGGACGTCCATGTGGACAAGAATATGGATTACTACAACCCTCTAACTGGGAAAGTAGTGTCCTCAACTGAATCTCAGTTAACTCCTCACCTGCCTTGATAGATGCCTTACAACTAAAGCGAATAATTCTATCAAGCGCCTCTTCATCCATGGATTTAGAGCCACTATCTTCAATCTGATTCAAAATGTCCAAAAACAAAGTAGATTTCAAACGACCAAACAGCTGAGGAATTGCAGATAACTTCAAACTATTCGTTCCAAATTCTTCAAATCGAAAACCAAGTGATTCGATTCGTTCCTTATTTCCAAGAGCGATAGAATACTGCATCGGAGTAACTTCCAAAACTTTAGGAGTAACAAGTTTTTGAATCCTAACTGCTTTACCATCCAAATCAGAAAGAAATACTTCATAATTTACACGCTCATGCGCAGCGTGTTGATCAATAATACAAAGACCATGTGGATTTTCAGCAATCACAAATGTACGATTCACCTGACCAAGAATTCTAAAAGGTCCAAGTTTCACGGTTTCCTCAGGTTCAAACGATCGCTCACGCTCTTTCTGAACAATCTCTGGGGGTTGACGAACACTTACATACTTTTCAGGTTCCTCAGCAACAGCAAGTACTTCCTGTTTGTCCGTAGTGAATGTATACTTTGTGATAGGAGCCTGATTTGTCTCAGACTCAACAGATGCAGGGGTAATTAGATTAATTGAAGCAAGTGCTTTAGCGACTGCCTGAGAAACAACAATGTCGATCTCACTTTCATTCTTCAAACGAACTTCTCTTTTTGTAGGGTGCACATTCACATCAACTAAAGATAAATCCATCTCAAGATTCAAAACAAAAACCGGATGGCGTCCAGTAAACAATAATCGCTCATATCCCTTATACACGCTTTCAGTAATCAGCGAATTCTTAATGTGCCTTGAATTAATATACAAAGACTGATTTGCCTTATCACCGCGAGTAAATGAGGGACGTGAAATAACACCGTGTACACGAATATTGTTTGCAGAAAAATCAACAGTAATTAATTCACTTCCAATGTCAGTACCGTACACAAACATGACATTATTCAAAAAATTTTCAGTAATGGGAGCATGTAAAACCTCACGACCATCATTACTCAGATGGAAATTAATATCTGGGTGAATTAAAGCATATTGCATTACTACGTTGGTAATGTGGTTCATCTCGACCTGCTTAGATTTCAAATACGCTTTACGCGCAGGTACATTGAAAAACAAATCTCTGATTTCAATGGAAGTCCCACGGGCAGCTCCTGTTCCTTCTTCTTTCAAAAACTTTCCACCTTCAACAACAAGTAAACTTCCAACATCAGAAGCATCTTTGGTGATCAATGTCACATGTGCAATTTCAGAAATGCTAGCAAGTGCCTCGCCTCTAAATCCAAGGGAACCAATGGCAAAAATATCTTTCACATCAACAATTTTTGACGTAGCATGCCGAGTAAAACAAAGCTTAGCATCTTCTTTATTCATCCCAACACCATTATCAACAATTTTAATCTTAGAAAGACCAGCGCCTTCAATAGTAATTTCAATTGAGTTTGCCTTTGCGTCAATGGAGTTTTCAATTAACTCTTTAACAACTGAAGCAGGACGTTCAATTACTTCTCCTGCGGCTATTTTGTTTATCAGTGATTCAGGTAATACTTTAATGGTCATTAGAAAAATTTATTGAGCGTGAAATCTCGCTCCCTCCTGTCTTTCTTTTCTTCAAATTGTTCCATAATCTTCTTGGATGAATCTATTACTGGTTGAGGAACTCCAGCTAAGCGAGCAACTTGAATACCATAGCTCTTATCAGTTCCACCTTCAACAATCTTTCGAAGGAAAATAATTTCATCATCCTGCTCTTCAACAGCAATATTATAATTTTTAATGCCGCTGTGCATATCAGCTAATTGATTCAGGTGGTGGTAGTGCGTTGCAAACAATGTTTTAGCTCCAAGATCCTTGTGTAAATATTCAGCAATAGCAAACGCTAAAGATAATCCATCAAACGTAGAAGTCCCACGACCAATCTCATCGACAATAACAAGAGAATTCTTTGTAGCATTACGTAAAATATTTGCAGCCTCATTCATTTCTACCATGAAGGTAGATTGACCAGAAACAAGATCGTCATAAGCACCAATTCGAGTAAATATTCTATCAAGCACCGGAACCTTTGCAGTTGCAGCAGGAACAAAAGAGCCAATGTGTGAAAGCAAAGAAACTAAAGCAACTTGTCTCATGTAGGTACTCTTCCCTGCCATGTTAGGTCCAGTGATAATCATCATACTTGACTCAGAAGACAAAGAACAATCATTTGGAATAAACGCATCGGAAGAAAGCGCTTCAATAACGGGATGTCTTGAACCCTCTAGTTCCAATACACTATCCTCATTAATCGCAGGCCGTGCATAATTCTTTGCCTGAGCAAGATGTGCATGTGAAATAACACAATCAAGTGTTGCAAGCTTTTTTGCAATTTCTTGGATCGGGGAAATGAACTGTTTCAAAGACTCCAGTGTTTGCATAAACAGATCATATTCAAGCTGAACACTTTTCTCTTCAGCACCAAGGATCTTTCCTTCCATGTCCTTGAGTGCCTCAGTGATATATCGTTCAGCATTTACTTGTGTTTGTTTACGTATGTAATGATTTGGAACAAGATGAACATTTGATTTAGTAACTTCAATAAAATATCCAAAGACTTTGTTATACTTGATTTTCAAAGATTTAATTCCAGTTTTTTCACGCTCTTCTTCTTCGAGTTTAGCAAGAAAATCCTTCCCACCAGAAGCAATGGAACGAAGTTCATCAAGCTCCTCATGGTAACCTTTCTTAATTACATTCCCTTCGCGAAGCGTAGTATTTGGTTCCTCCTTGATGGAAGATTCAATTAAATCCTCTGCGGAAGAAACATCTGGAAGTGATGAAATGGATTTGAGAAGCGGTGCTTGTTGTGTCATAAGCAACCTGCGAACATGAGGTAATTCCTGCAAAGAAATTTTCAAGCTCACTAGATCTTTTGGATTCGCATTACCAAAACTTACTCTTGCAACAAGGCGCTCAAGATCATACATGTTTGAAAGTGATTCCCGAAGGCGAGTTCTACTCATCAAATCATCCTTCAGAGAACTTACGGCATCCAATCGATCATCAATCATCTGCTTGTTCTTCAAAGGAGCGGTAACCCACTTACGAAGCAAGCGCCTTCCCATTGGAGTAATCGTGTGATCAATAACTTTCAGAAGCGTCCCATCTTCACTATCGCTAAACAATCCCTTTACCAATTCTAGATTACGAATGGTTGAACTATCAAGATGCATAAACTCATCAAGTACATACTGTTGCAAAGAATTGATATGTGGGAGAGAAGTCATCTGCGTTGTTTTCAAATAAGAAAGTAAAGCACCGCTTGTTTGAATCATCAATTCAGAGTATTCTCCAAATCCTTTCAAGTTCGCAACACCAAAATGGTCTTTAAGCATTTCCTCAGCTTTCTCTTTTTGGAAATGACGATCGTCAAAATCATGAAGTAAAAATTGCTGCTCCTTTAATGCAATAATCACTCTAGAATATTCAAGTGACATAGGGTATACAATTTCCTTTGGTGAAAGTCTTCTTACTTCTCCCAGTAATTTCTCTTCAGGAATCTGGGTTACTAAAAATTCTCCAGTTGACATATCACAAACAGCAAGAGAAACAGCTTCCTTGTCTTTAGAAACAGCCATGAGATAATTATTCTCGCCTTCTGAGAGCATCATCGATTCAACAATAGTGCCAGGTGTGATGATACGAACTAAATCTCTTTTCACAAGGCCTTTTGCCTTTTTAGGATCTTCAGTTTGCTCAACAATGCCTACTTTGTATCCTTTTTTGATCAACTTCGCAATGTAGGGATCAATGGAATGGTATGGAATACCTGCAAGTGGCGCTCTTGTTTCACCCTTTCCTCGTGCCGTAAGCGTAATTTCAAGTTCGCGAGCACACGTCTTAGCATCTTCAAAGAAGGTTTCGTAGAAATCGCCCATACGAAACAAAATGATGCAATCGGGATGTTTATTCTTAATATCCATATATTGCTGCATGCCGGGTGTGAGTTTCATATAAATTCAACAAAATACTCATTTTTAAACGTTATTGTGATGAATCATAACATCCTCTAAATCTCGAGCTAAACTACAAATTATTGTAGTGGTTCATTAAAAAGGGCAGTCAATATCCTCCTTCATAATGATATTATTTTTAAAGGATGGGCGACGGTTTTAGATGATGCTATTCAAAAAAAAGAGTTCAGCAGGTGACTTCCCAAACTTGGGCGTTACATATCTTGATAGCGCATGCATGTCACTAAGACCAAAGCAGGTGATTGATAAAATCAGCGAGTACTATCTCAAATATCCTGCATGCTCTGGAAGAAGCAATCATGCACTTTCTCGAAAACTTGATCTTGAACTCTTAGAAGCAAGAAAAAAAATAGCAAATTTCATTGGAACAAAGAATCCAAAAGAGATCATCATCACAAAAAACACAACGGAAGGGATGAACCTCATTGCAAACACCATTGACTTCAAAAAAGGAGATGTGGTGGTAACAACCGACAAAGAACATAATTCAAATTTGATCCCTTGGATAAAACTAGTAAATGAAAAAGGAATAAAACACATCCCCATTCCATCAAATGAAGATAACACATTCAATCTTGAAGCATACAAAATAATACTTGAAGAAGAAAAAAACATTAAGCTGGTATCAGTCGTTCATGTGTCAAACATCGATGGCGTAACAAATCCACTTAAAGAAATAACTCAAATAGCCCATGAAAAAAACATTCTTGTCTTAGCAGATGGAGCACAGGCAACGCCACACAAACAAATCAATGTAACTGAATTGGATGTTGACTTCTATGCTTTTTCCGGTCATAAAATGCTTGGACCTTCTGGCATTGGTGTACTCTATGGAAAAGAAGCACTCCTAAAAGAACTTCCTCAATTTATTGTGGGTGGTGAAACAGTGAAAGAATCAACCTATGCTTCATATGATGTTGAAGATCTTCCTGAAAAATTCGAAGGCGGACTTCAGGACTATGCAGGGATCCTAGGACTTGGCGAGGCATGCACATATCTTCAGAAAAAAGGACTTGACTCAATCTCATCCCATGAACAAAAGCTTAACAAAATTATTACTGACGGACTACAGGAAGAGCTAGATAATGGTGATCTTATTCTCATCGGTCCAAGAGACCCTTCATTAAGATCTGGAATATTCAATGTATACTCTCCAACGATGGATGCACATGAGATTGCACAACTACTGGATAAGGCATACAATGTGGCAGTACGATCAGGAATGCATTGCGTCCATTCATGGTTCAATGGAAGAAAAATAAATGGGAGCATTAGAGCATCACTCTATGTGTACAACACAGAGGAGGAAGCGCATGCGTTTGTTAAAGCAATGAAAGAAATCTTGCGCTTACAGAAATAATGGTTCTCTGTTTCATAGCGCTTCCTGTATTTTTAATTCTAGGAATCTTTTCAGCAAAGTATAGACAACTAGCAAAAGAATCTATTAGGTGTGTATTTCTCAAAGCAACATTTCGACCATGTGATGTTGGTTTAGACACAAGAGTAAAAGCCAGCATCGTTGGTAATGTTATGCGTTTTAACAAAACTCTTGGTAGACTAATCTACAAATATTTCATCGTCTTCAGCTGGATATTTACTATTCTTCTTGTTGCATCAACATATTACACAGCAGCAGGTGGAATTAACTATTACCTCTATGGGAACTGTAATGGCCTTGACTCAACAGATTTTTGTCTTTTTGATCCAAGCGGACACAACAGTCAAGTAACTGACCTCACAGCAGTGTGTGGAGGCGTCCCAAAAGAGCCAAAGAGTTTAACACTTGACTTTTTCAACAGTTCACTCTACTATCAAATAGATCGAGATGAAGCTATCAATGAAGTTGTCATAGTCGGGTGTTATGAATGTAAATATACAAGAGACACCTTTGATGTAATTCAAGAACTCATTGCAGAAGAAACCGCAGATGTAACCTTTGCTCACCTACCAATTCATCCACAAAACAAACAATCCTCAAACTATGCAAATTGTGTCTATGAACAAGACCAAGAAGCATTCTGGGAATACAATCAAGTCCTCTTCAACATACCTATCAATCAAACAGAGAACACAACAGTACTCAATAACGTAGTTGACCAATTAGGTGTAAATGTATCATCCTGCGTATCATCAAATGAAACAATTGTATTACTGGATGAACAAATAAAAAATCTCAAAACAACAAATGTCTATGGAACACCAAGTATCTTCATCAATGGAGAAGCAATCGTAGGACCAAAACCACGACGGGTCTATATGCGTTTACTGGACTAGATTCTGTTTGTATTGCATAGCAAAGTTTAAATAGGGAAGATTCTCAAACTAACTATGAAAGTTGAGTTTGAGCTAGAAAAAAAATTCGTACTAGGATTCATGACACTTATGCTTGTGGGCATGTTCTCTCTTGTAGCAATCTCAGCAACTCAACCACAAGATTATGTAGCGGGTGGTTTGGGTTTAGTTTCTCATGCTGCAGCTGATATTTCTGGTTCAATCAACGCAGATACCATTGATGGCATGCATGCATCTGATTTAATTGGTGCAAGTGGTTCAGGAACAAATTATGTCCAGACATTTTTCGGTGTGAGCACTTGTCCAGCTAGCTGGCAACTTGCCGTTGAAGGCGTGGCAACTGCGGCCTGGTTTAATGGTCATGACGAG
>ENA-UOXV01002077-UOXV01002077.1-marine-metagenome-genome-assembly--contig:-NODE-2077-length-26631-cov-6.548277_pt1 | contig 26631 bp, 23 predicted proteins | sample MGYA00238165_ERZ766961 | MGnify/ENA primary metagenome ERZ766961 (study PRJEB28924, sample SAMN03173240) | marine metagenome | biome: Marine; feature: Water; material: Subsurface seawater | place: North... | reverse complement strand
ACGACGCCGCGCGAGCGCACGACGCCGCGCGAGCGCACGACGCCGCGCGAGCGCACGACGCCGCGCGAGCGCAATGAAGATGGGCGTCTGCATGAAAAGCGATCATCTCGCTCGCGTGCGGGGCGTCGGAGCGTATCGGTTTCGGGTTCTGAGGAAGATTCGGTCCCGGAAGAACAAAGGCAGTCGAGCAGCCGGCGGGAGGAGGACGAGCGGGGGGGAAAGCACCGCGAGAGGGAGAGGGGGCGGGAGCGGGAGCGGGAGCGGGAGAGGGAGAGGGAGAGGGAGAGGGAGAAGGAGCAAGAAGAGCGGGCAAAGCGCGAGCGGCGGCGCCAGGAATTGGAGGAGCTGCGTCGCACACGGGAACGAGAGGACAGGGAACGGCGTGCCCGCGAGGAGGAAGAGGAAAACGATCGCAAGGCGGAGGCGCGGCGGGAGGAGGTGCGGCAGGAGGAGGCGCGGCGGTCCACGGAGAAAAGGCGCGAGGAGGCGCGGCGAGCATCTCTGGAGGAGGAGGCGGCACGTGACCGCGAGCGCAAAGATGAGGAGGAGCAGAGGCGCAAGGCCGAAGAGGACCTCGCGGAGGAGCGGAGGCTTGATCGCCAGTGTGCAGAGGAGGCGAAAGCGCGTGAGCGTAAGGCAGAGCAGGAGCGGGAGCAGGAATCTCTTCGTAAAGCCGCCGAGCGCGACCGAGAGGAGGAGGAGGAGCGTGTGCGGGCTCGCAGAAAGGAGGCAGAGGAGCGCCAGCAGCATGAGGAGCAAGAGAAGCTGGAGCGACAGCGCGAGGAGGAGCAAAGAGCTCTGCGGCAGCGCGAAGAGGAAGAAGCTGAGGAGCGGCGCCGCCAGAGAGAAGCCGAGCGGCGCCGCCAAGAAGAAGAAGACGCGGAAGAGGAGCGCCGCTTGGCTCACGAATTAGCACTTGCACGCGCGGACGAGCAAGAGCAGGCGCGCATTCAGGAGGAGCGAAAATGCCAAGCAGCAGAGGCAGAAGAGCAGCAGCGCATCGCATACATCCAGCAGCTACGCGATCGCGAGCGCGGGCGGGAGCGCGAGCGTGATGCGGGCGCCGGGGGCAGTGACGAGGCGGGTGCTCGGAGCGGTTCAACCGATGGCAGCTACGCGGCATACGGGAGCGGACCGGGGACGCCGTTGAGCTCGACGAGTTCCAAGAAGAAGAAGCGAAAAGACGAGGTCGACGCATCTGGGCGCCGCGTGTTTCTCACCGACTGCGAGATTCGTGGTGAAGTTCTGATCGGCGAAAAGGTAACGGCGTTCGCCAAGCGTTCTTCAGCAGCCAAAAAACTTGCGATCACGTGCGTATTCCAATGGTACCGCATGCCGAGTGGTACCCCTATCGCTGGCGCGGAAAAGGCTTCGTACTGTATTCAGCTATCGGACGTGGGGCACCGCCTTCGCGTGGTGGGCCGGCCCATTGTGCGCGAGAGCGGCGAGGAGGGCCAGCCGGTCGAGGCGGAGACACCATTCCCTGTTGATGCCCCGGAAGGCGCGGCGGGGGCGGCGGGCGGTGCGGCAAGTGCTGGCGCGGTGGCGGGCCAGGAGGAGGATCTCTTGCCGCGGCTGACGGACTGGAAGATTGAGATGAATCCTCGGCAGGAGTACACGGACCCCGTTCGTATCCATTACCAGTACGCAGGGGGGCAAGAGGGTCGGACGATTGTCGAGTGGTTCCGCGAGATTGATGGTAAGGAGGGCATCGGCGAGCGTGACCAAGACTTCGCCTCCCTGCAGGTGCTCTCCCTCACAGAAACCCATTCTCCCATTCGTGCCTGGCCTGCCTCGTCGTTTCTCCTGCGCCGTGCCCCCCCTCCTTCCTGCCTCCGCTCCACCCTGAAGTTGCTCGGCGGCGTTTACCAGACCACAGAACTGCTCGCATATCAGCCGACGCTGGCGGATGTGCACAAGAGGATCCGGATCTTGATCACGCCGGCACGGATAGACGGTGTCACTGGGCCGACCTACCAACACGTGCTTGATCCCCTTGTGATTCCTGACACAACCAGAGATGAGGTCACGGGCGCGATGCGAGCGATCATGGCGAAGCAGCCACACCAATTTTACTTGGGACTTGTGGATCTCGCGGCCCTCGACCGCATACCGGTTACGAAACGCTTCCTGATCGAGGGTGGTGTGATCAAGATCAAGCACGCGGAGACCGACAAAACGGAGATCAAGTGCAAACTCGAGATGAATTGCCTTTCGGCGGATGTGTGCAGCGACCCTGCAACTCGCAATAAGGTTCTGCTTCTTTCATTCCTCCCGTCGCGCTCGTTACCGAACGGGCGGCCAACCATGGCGTTCGTCGCCAACAGCACGCACGACCGGGACATTGCGGTTCTCCTGCTTCGCGGCGTGTCCAATTGAGACGCAAGCAGCGCCACAACACAAGCCGCGCTAATCTCGTCGTCGAATGTACGAATACACGCGAATCCTAATATGTACACGACCCCAGTCCGTGTGGCCAACAGTGAGCCTCCACGCGCAAGCACTTCTCACGTGGCCTTCCCACTGCGATCACCGCACGATTGCCCCAATTCCGCGCCACCCACCTCTTTGCCGAAATGCGTGTTGGCCAGGTCCTCCGCCGGCTCCTCGCCCGCGGGCATTGGTGGCACGTTAGGAGCCTCTTGCGGCGCGCTGCCTTGATCGGCGTCTGGTCCGGGGAGCAGCTCGGTCTCAGACGCAGAGCGCTGCGCCCACCAGCTGGCGAGAAACCCGTCGAAGACAATTTGCCCGAGGTGGCCGATGATACACGGCAGTGCAACGAGGCCTGCGTCACCGCCGAAATCCCCGAGGAACGTGAGAACTGTCAGCGCCATCGGCAGAGTTTTGGACGATCCGACCATCACCAGTGCCTGCCTCGCAGACCCTGTCACTCACTAGCAGACGTGCCATCGGAACCGTTCCAAGCACAAGAGGCGTCAGGGCCAGGGAGCTGCCTTGAGGATGGGTTCTGAGAGGTTCAGAACGCGTCCGATGGCGAGATTCACGCCAAGGAAGAGGAGGTGGACGAGCGAGGTCCATGCGAGGACGATTAGCAGAGCGACAAAAGAAGCATTAGCAAGAGCCCCAGACGCTACAGTGTTCGAAAACTTCATCCACGGGACCATGATGAGCAGCCCGTTGGCACAGAGCGTGATTTTTTTGTTATATCGGTCGACCTGCTCTCCACCAAGGCCCGCGCAGGCGCCGAATCACTGAGTGCTGCGATCAAGAAAGCGCTCGGCGCGGCACCCGCGGGATGTTGCGCGCACGGACCGCTCGGCGGATTGCGTAGTCGCGAACAGGCAGCTCCCGGAGGGCCTTGCCGACGAGGAGCGGTACAAAGACGGTCAAGCCGAGTTTCCAAAGGAGGCTCCCGACCTACATCCACCCCGCGGAAGCCCCGGATCAGGGGCGCTGAACTGTGGACGGCGATGGTGGCAGGGGCACGGACGAAAACCGGGAACTCAACACCGTCGACGTTCGCAAATAGATATAGCAAGACAGGTGATGTGAAGATGCCGATAACGTTGCTAGAAACGGTCAAGAGCAGTGCCATCGCAAAGTTTCCTCCGGCTTGCTTGGCCATCACTGCGCCAGAGTTGATAGTGCACGGCATGCAAAAAAAAATGATCTGCGGAGGTTTTGGCAGAGTTTAACCACGCTAGAAGAGTTCCACCAAGCACCTACACAGTTAAGAGTCGAAGTCATTCTCAAGAGGTTACAACCCACAGTGACCAGAGGCAGCCTTTTCCCGGGCAAAGGGCGCGGACCATTCCGAGCTTGAACTCGGATACAGCGAAGGGTATGGGAAGTGTGATTAGACACCCCAGCATACAGGTTAGCAGCAGAATCGAAATGATCCCGGCCAGAGTTGTCTGCGTGCAATCAGTATTCAGCTGTACGCCACACCTTTCGTTGCACGCTGTGCGCGTACCTGCCATGCTGCGATCGCCTCTTTGGCCTCAGCCGTCTTGAGCTTGAGTCCGCTGACTACGAATATGACGACGACGCAGATGATTGCCAGTACATCTCCAGTTGAGAACGCTACCCCTATCGCTGGCACAAATGCCCCGAAAGCCATGGAAAACACGAGGCCGAGCGGAAGACATTGCGCGTCTGCGAACTTCTGCAATTGCCGCAGTCGCGACTGCTGCGCCATCGTGCTCCTGTTACACGTCAAAGTGCTTTCCGCAGCGTGTGGTTAGCGCAAAATTGAGCTAGATCACAGATCAGCGCAGGTACCCGAACGGTCCAGCGAAGACCAAGGGAGATACCGTTTGTAAAGTTGCAGGCGAACCGATTACCTTTTCACAGGAGTCGAGTCCCGCTGGCCTTGCGCTTGAGCGAGCCCAATGTCGTCCGCAGCGGGTGCAGCACCGGCGCAGGCCCACCGTTACGAAAATCTTGGAGATGATGATGATGATGATGATGATGATGACGACGCACCATGTCCCGGCACTGTAGATGGTGACTGGCCGCACCATGCCTGCACTTCTGCGGATCCCTTAGCTCCAGCTGCGTGGCTTGTAGTGGACCCCATACATTTTTTGCTTCCATCATTCCAGTGCGATGGTGTGCTGCATCCACCCGCCCCGGTTTCTGGCTGCCGTGTCCGAAGAAATTGTGCTGCCTAATCGAAGCGAGTGCGTTTGTTGACTCACATCACCTTGGCTTTCAGAGTGTATCGAGACGGGGGACGGAGAGGATTTCATCGACATCGGTACTACCGTGTCTCTCTGCTTACGCTTGGTTGATATGTTATTCACCTCGTGTGAATGCTGTCAGACCCAAGCCAGTGTGACTCAAGTGGGTACGTTGCCTGCAGTCCCGTATCGACGTCTTTTCTAACGTGCTGTCCCTTTGGCCCCGTGCAGTGGATGACTTCGATGAGATGAACGATGTCGGGGAAGAGGGTGATCTATCCTACGTCAGGTTTGTGCCGTCCGTTGCCAGATAGGGAAGCGTTCCAGGTGTTCTTGTCACATGGGAATCGTTTGGGAATCGTTTTTATCAGTGCACTCTCATGCGCTGAAGCGGCACGGACAGCATGGGCGGTGAAAATGAAGACGAAGATCTTTTTGACATGACGATTGGGACACTTGAAGAAATTATTATGGATGACGAGTTTCAGAATATGCAGGCACGTTTTCGCCCAACACCTGGACCTGCATTACCCCACGAGCTTGCGCAAAGTGCATGCTGGCCTCTTAGCGTCAGATCCACGCTAGGCTGAAACGGAATGCGGAACAGGATGCCTTTGTGCAGGAATACTGCACACACTTTGAGGATACCGACGAGAACAAGCTAATATACATGGAGATCTTCGCCAAATACGTGTGTCCATCCCCCGTATTCTGAATTTCGCACGCGTTGCCATTTACCACGCGCTATCGCCGTCCCACCCGCGAGGTCATCTCTGGTACATAGCGCTGGATAGTTTGAATGAAATTTTCTTGAGACGGGCCAGACTGTACTGGTGGAGGGGTACTTGGAGCAGCGGCTGCAGGAGAGCGTCCAACGTTTCTCGATGACAGTCTTCATGGAGCAGCTCATGTGCGCGCCATCACCATGGCACCACCGCACCGTTTGTACCGCTCATAGGGATGCTACCAGTTCAAGTGGATGCCCCATACTGCCTTAGATGGTGCCTGTCTGACTGTGACGCGTGTTCGGCGAACAGTGCACGGGAAGAAGAGATGCGTGCGAGCGACGTGTTCGACGTTCTGGTGAGCTGCGCAGATTTTGACACGTTCAAGGAAATCATGCTGGCGCACAAAGGCCAACGGGAAGGGAGCGGTATCCAGCTCACGGTTACAGTCCCTTCCAAAAACTACTTCACCCGTGCTGCGCGAGCGCGAGCGCGCCTGTGTCTCGACCGGGATGCTGATGGGCTGGAACAGGTGGGCGTGCGAGCGCTGGAGATCCACCTCGATGAGGAGACGGAGGGGGAGGAGCGCCCAGATCTGAATCTCACCATCATGCCAGCATCTCCCAACCGTTCTCTCGCTACGTGATACCCTGGCGGGGCTTCGCACGCTCCACCAGCAGTCTCACAGCAGCGCATGTTTGGGTTTTTGATGCACAGAATCGATTCAGCCGCAGAGTGTTTTAGTCGCTGGCCTCTCGAGAGAATCTCGGGCGATTGGAACTGCTGTTGCACAGGGTATGCGCCTCGGTACTCAAGCTGTCCCTCACAGCTCGGCCTTGGCTTGGCGGGCTTGCATCTCTGCGGCACGCGCTGCGTTAGCCCGGAGAACCTGGACCCACTCGTCTTCGGAGATGTTGCCGCTCCCATCCAGGTCGAAACTGTTGAAGGAATCAAAAATCTCCTCTGGCTTGATTGCATGCAGCGCCTCCGCACCACCTGGGAGCCCCCCGAGCAGCTTCACGCTCGCGCGCCCTTTGCAATGAGGCTGCAAGGTGGTCAGGGACTGACCCATCTCCCTAGCAAAGTCCTGCCATGTCTTGAGATACTCAGAGCTCGAGATTTCGCCGTTTCCGTCGGTATCTGCTTCCCTGAATTCTGCCCGCTGCTGCTCTTCGGATGCAGCGTCGCTTTGCCTGGACCCCGCGAATCGGTAAGTGCTCATCACATGCACTCATCTAAAGGCAGGGCAGTGCGCACTTATTGGCCTGTGCAGATCGGGCATGCTGAAACTCCTCGTACGAAAGTGTCGCGTCCCCATCAAGGTTGCCCTTGGCAAAAAAGTCGTTGATCTGCTCCTCCTTGTACCCTGCCAGAAGAGTACAAAAGCTCACGAGGGGCCAACTACGAGTGACGTCTCAACAAAACGTGCGAGGTGGCAAAACTCGCACCATATTTGCTAAATCCCTCAAAGAACTCGGCCTGCGTCAGCACGCCGTTCTTGTCCTTGTCAGCCATGTCAAACGATAGGCGCACCTGCTCCTCATGCGCCGCCTGTCGAAGTTTCTCGGCCTCCTCCGCTTTCTGGCGCCCTTGCACCACCAGCGCATGCCATTCACTGTAGGAAATGCCCCCAGAATCGTCCTTGTCGATAGTCTTGAACGTATCGGCGATCTGCGCGTCCTGGCCCTCGAATTTGTCGGCCTGACCGAAGCTCGAGAAGGTCGCACTGAGCATCTTCTTGTACTCGTCAAGCGATAGCTCGCCACTTGCGTCTACATCCGCCTATCAGGCAGTCGCGGTTGAACATAATCGTCAAACGTTGGTTGCGGGGCTCAATTTTCTCTACGGACTACCCGACCTGCCCCCCTCACAGCTTCCGGGGCTGCATGGCTTCGTGGCGAAAACCTGTTTAAAAGACTGGTCTTCAGCAGAGTCCATTAGCCCGGGAACCTTACCGAGCTTCGCTTGTGCGATGGTAGCCAGCGCAAGAATCGCAATGAAGGTCCTGGCCCTAGCCTGCGGCGGAACGAAAGACATGCTCGTCGTCGTACACAAACGGCCCCCGCGGGTGTCGTCGCGCAGCGAGACCGCCTCTGGGAACTGGCGGGCCCGCCTCGGGGCCGAGCCGCGCGGAGTTGGAGCCAATCCCAGCTTTGCTCTTCCCAAAAGTCAATTTTCTCGAAATTGGTTGAGTGATCACATGAAGAGCGGACAGGTCAAGAAGGTCCTCCAAATCCTCCCGGTGAAGCGCAACGCGACAGGGGAGGAGTCGCTGGGCCAAACGCCACCTTGTGACGCTGCTCTGAGGCGCAAATCAGCGAGGACGCCCTACTGCCGCGAGGTTTTGTTACAGCATGTTCCCGAGCTATTGATCAAAGTTGTAAGATGCGGCTTTCCGCATGGTTCGCCAAATCCTAGGATCTTGTGCGCCGCTGCCATGGGAAGTCACAAGGACAATTGTCCGAGGGAATGGCACCCTGCACTTCGTAGGGTCATAATCACATTCTATGATTCGATACTGTGGCTGTCCTGCTGTACGGTGTTCAGGCATGCCGCTACACTGTGTTTGCGACTACCGCTGAAAACCCCTTGCGCAGGTGGGGGCGTCTGCAGCTACGTTCGCCACACTAGCTCCCTCTGGCTGGTTGTTGGTTTGAAGAATGGAGCAGGATGTCGGGGGTGCGTCTGCGTCGAATTCTGAAGGGGGAATTGCGCTGACGCCGAGTCACTCAGGTTGAAAAACCCTCGGGCGCAGAGGCCTCCCTGGGCACCCCCTCTGTACTGTCATGAGGACAAGTCGCTGTAAGACTTGTAGTGTCTTGCTGTTCAAACTGAGTCCCCAAGGTATGTTGGTGATCGTGCGGTCCGCGGGTGCAGTGGGGGACCTAGATGCGGCAAACCAGGATCCTACCATGGTGATGACAAAGGAGCATGCAGCTGCTTTCAAAAAGGTGCACCCACACCTTACGCGCCGTTCTTGGGTGATTTAATGCTGCGCTGCTAGCCAGCTAGAGTTGGTTGAAGTGTTTTTGCTTTGTTCCTGCGAAATGCTGGGAGTACTGCGAGCTCCGTGGGGACCAAGGATGACCCCCACATGAAAAGGTTTCTTCGTAAGCCGAAAAGAATACTAACGTGCATCGGCATCGTCTTGGACCAACAGGTTACTGAAAAGCGAAGAATAATCTGGTGTGACTATGCTGCGGCGTTCCAGGCTGCTCTAGAGTGTGTCAACACTCCGCAGTCGCAGGACTTCGCTGCCAAGTACATCCCGAAAGGGCTCCCCTCATTTTGCGGTGAAGGTGATCCTCCGTCTGCACCATATGGTCACGGCCCACCGCCACCGGGATCTGCATGGGACGACTGGTGTGGAGCCAATAGGCGCAAGGGTAATCACCCGGCGGAGGACCAGACCAAATTCTTCCAAATAGCGATCCGAAGCGCTGCCAAGCTGGTCATCCACGCGCTGAACCGCGGCTCAGCGGAGCTGATTGACGCCCTTGATGTTGCGCTGGACCCCACCTCGCCTATCTACGCGTTTTCACGCGAGTCCAATCGTGAAGCACACCAACAAGCGCTCCAGCTGCACAACGAGGTGGTGCAACTATGGAGGGACGAAGGTGGACCTAACAAGCGACTCGCATTGCTGGACAAGGCGCCTTGGCGGTCTCTGTTGTCAATGGTCAAGGGAATGGACTCCATTGGGGAATATTCGGATTCATCACCCAGCACTATCTTGGACCGGGTGGCGAATCGCCTGGAGGAGGCGGATGCGAAAGAGCTCGAACATGCAGGAAAGTCGTGCATGGAACTGATTCATCATTTCAGCAAGGAAAATCAGCCCCAGCAGCAGTCACCATCGCTCATCAAGGGTTTTTTTTCGACCAACTCGAACCCGCGCAAACAGTTCAAGCAACGCTTGAAGGCTGCACTTCGCCAGATCGCGCTGCGAGCGACGAAAAGCGGAGTTTGGGCGATTCGCCGAGCCGCACTCGAATTTCTGGAACATGTTGTCAAGCGCGATAAAGAGTACAAGGAGAACAACGGAAGTGCGTCGTGCGCATGGCTGGAAGAAAACCAGGTCATTGAGGATCTCTTTGGGGAACGCGCACATGCGACGATCGTGTCAGAGTCGGTCTCGTTGCTCTCGCTGATTGATCTCAACGAGGCTCGTCTCAATGTGATCCTTGATTCTGCGCTGATGCATGTTGGAAGTGTTCGCGCGGAAGTTCAGAAGGTTATCATGGCTATCCTCAAGGATTTAGATAAGAAAGGGACACGGTATGTGCTGGACAGGGTTATGGAAATGTTTCCCGAGGTTCCCTCAGTCCTGCAAAGCGGCGAAGCGTCCCCTGGAGGAGGAGCCTCAGCTACGCGCCCTTCTTCCTCGACATTGCTGAACTCGCTCAAACGTGGCGGGAGCGACTGTCTCCAGGCGGCTTTCGAGCTTGTAACAGCCATTTTCGACACGTCCAAGTTGCACGGACTTTATACCACTGTCGATGTCATGATGAAAGGGCGAAAGGTTGCCACGAGGGCCATGGACGTGCTTGTTGCGGCGCTCCTCTCGCCCTTTTGCGAGGATCCTGAACTCTTCGCGAAGCTAGTGCAAGACTCGCTATTTCACTGCCTGCAATCGACTTGGGGGGAGGTAGATGGGTCGGCGGGGCAGGGCAAGCTGTGTAAGGACCATGTACTGGACCTTTGCTGCAACATCGTGAAGGATCCTTCCGCATCACAGCGTGCGATCAAGGGCGCTTTCGCCGTTCTGATGGAAGTCATTCGCCTTTTTCCGCGCAATAACTTCGCACAGCGCGGCGATAAGACACGAGAGGCCTGCATCCACGGTCTGCAAGAAAAGTATGATGTGGTTCAGGCTTGCATGACAAATCTGGGATCACTATCCAAAACTATGGACCGATCAATTATGGACTCAGATGAAGTGCTCAACACACAGCTGTGGACTCGACTGCTACAACTGCGTTACCTTCTGGAGAATGCCTCTGAGAAGGAGTACAATTTGTCGCTAGATACGCGCCAGATTGATCTACTGTGGGAGGCGCTTGGGGGGTGTACGGAGGCTTGTCTCCGTTGGTTGAGGCTGGCGGCAGACTCGGGTGGTATTTTCGATGAAGACGTTGCAAAGTACCTATTTGACAGATACATTTGCCGTATGGATCCTGTCGCGATGCGCGCGCACGGCTTCAACTGCTACCAGGCGTTCTTTGCGGACGTGAACAACATCTCGAACTCGTGGCGGGCGTCAGGCCGTGATGGGCAAAAGTCCGGGTGCAAAATTAACGGGGCTTCATTCGTTGGGCGGCGTGTGCGAGTGCTCTGGAAGGACGAGAAGATGCACAATGGGACGATTTGTCACTACATGCCGCCAAATAATCGTGCGGACCCGAAGGTCCAGCGGCACACTGTGCGATGGGATGACACCGGCAAGGAGGACACGCACGACTGGACTGACTTGCACGATTGGCACCTGCTTGAAGATGAGCTGTCAGTCAACATTCTTCCTTATGAGATTAAGGCCATTCACAAGCCTGATAGTCTCGCAGGTATGGAACTTCTTTGGGGTGCTGCGCTGCACAGCCATGATGATCTCGTAGCCAACAAGGCAGCAATGATGCTGCTTGACCTTGCGCGGCATATGCCCGCTGACTTCCAGAATACTGTCCTAGTCAAGATCTTCGGCTCCCAGAGCGCGTCGGGCGTGCTCGAGCAGGCAGTAGGCGGAAAGTCTGATGAAGGAAGGCTTCGAGTGAGGCGCTGCCTTGAGCTGGTGCAGAGCTTGCTGAAAGGCCAGCTGCGCATTTGTGAGAATATCTTTTCTTACACCCAAGTGACGCAATCTCGTGCCCACGGATTTTGTGGACGTGGCAAGGTCATGACTATACAGATCCACGTCAAGGAGGACGCGTACAAGGCCCAGACCCGTGCAGTGAAGGTTCACTCGCGGCAGGCGTTGGATGAGGTGCTTGGGACAAATTTTCCAAATCTGCAGGGAGAAGCAGCCCGTTTCGTAGTGACGCTTAATGGAACTCCGCTGGTGCGTGGTCCGAACACTACGCTTGAGGAGCTTGGGGTGAAGCATGGTGCAGAGCTAAAACTCGAGTACGACAAGCCGCAGCCCCAGCTGCAAATGGCAGCAGGCTCAATCGCAGACACGATTGCCCGCGACGCGCACTACTACCAGGTGCTTCTTGGAATGATGGACAGCTCGGAGGTTCCGGTCGATGTGAAGATGCTCGTTTGGGAGGTGCTCATGACGCTTCCTACACTTGCAGAGGAGGCAACGCGTATTCGGAGGCACGAGGGGAATTGGGAGGAGGCGCTCAATCGCAGTCTGTGGCACTCTCTCTACTCTCTCCAAATAGTCGATGCGCAGATACTCCCACATGGTTCCTCAAAGCTTGCGGAGCAAGGAGCGTCGTCCTTTCTTTGCACGTTTCTAGGCAACCGTGGAATGCCGGCTGTCGTGCGTCTTGAGGAGCAGCTGCACATGTCACTTTCGCAGCTGGGTACTGATGACGCAGCTGAACATCAGAAATCAATGCTGCTTTCGATTGGCCTTCCGATCGTAATACGCGTAATGCGACTGTGTGCCACCTCCGAGGTGGTACAGCAGGGCGGGAGAGGTGGAAGCTTGGCGCGAATGCAGCTGGGGGATCCATGGCAGGTCGTGGGGAAAATGATGGAACTAGTGATCATGCTTGGGTCATCGAAAAGGGCTCCAGTCGACACTATGGTTGATGCTTGCAAGGTGCTCACTGCGTCGCTGGCGTCGGAGCTCACTGATCCCGGCCAGGTGGAGTCACTGGACCGTTTCTTTGCGCCGCGTCCCCTTAATGATTTGCAGCGGCTAGGGCTTGGGGACTTGGAAGTGCAGGAGGGCTCCAAGATGGCATCCGACGCGGGGGTCCTGGTACACCGGATTCTTCTCAACAACACTGAGTTGGCCGTGCGCAGTGCTGTGTCGGAAGTACTCTTTGAGATGGCGAAGGTCACGCCAGCTTCTGGCGACCGAGTCGTTAGCTTGATGAGCGACTGTCTGTCATCGGCGCACAGTCAGTGCACTACGTGCAAACAATTTTTCTTGCTACTCACGAAACTGCTTCTCGATGCCCAGTATACCACAAAGCAAGGCGAGCACGCAAGGAAAACCCTGATGCTGGTTTCTGCACTACTCCGTTCTGCGGACACCGTCACCCTCGCCCCGGAGATGTTGCTTGAGCTCATGGTGCTGATGCACCAGCTCATGCAGCGCCCAGCAATCCTTCCGGCTGCAGACGTAGCCAAGTCTGCAGAGGAGCTTGTGGAGAAGCTCTACAACGTGTTCCTCGTCCGAATGCCGAACCATCCGCGTAATCTCTCTGCACGGCTCAGTGTTCGCACCTCGTTCGGTGCAAGTCCCCTGCAGATGGTTCCGCTTTGTGAGAAGCACGAGATGCGCGCAGCTGCTTGGGCCCTGCTACTCACGGCTGTTACGCAGTATGCGCCATCCCTCATGAAGTCGCTTTCTGACAAAATTGCAAGCTTCACGATGGCCACACGCCTGCCCGTGAAAGTGTCATGGAACCGTCTCAATCCAACGCCCAAGGAGGACTGGGAGCACAAAGCGACTGTGGAACGCAGACGTCTTGCGTGTGTTGGCCTGAAGAATCAAGGTGCAACGTGCTACATGAACGCTATGATGCAGCAGCTATTCCTGGACGACTCACTGCGCAAATGCGTTCTCACTGCACCACTTGCGGCTCCTCCGCCAGCTGAGGCAGAGGAAATGTGGCACTGCCCGATTTGCACGCTTGAGAACACTTGGGATTCGCGGGTTTGTGTCGCTTGCGAACAGGGGGAACGACCTGAGCGTGTGGACCCCGTACCGCATGGAGACCTCTTGCGGCAGCTGCAGCGGACGTTTCGTTTCATGGTTGACTCTGAGATGCAATCGTTCGACCCTATCCAGCTTGTCGAGGCATGTCGAGATCTAGGGCTACATTTTCGCGTTACGTCGCAGAACGATTCAAGTGAGTTCTTCGACAAGCTCCTTGAGCGTTTGGAGCGCGAAGTTGGAGGTAAAGAGCACCAGGAAGTTCTAAAAAGCTGTTTCAGTGTGCGTGTTTCCTCGCAGCTCGTTTCTGTCGAGTGTCCGCACCGCAAGCCTGTCAACGCAGGGGTCTTCGAAAAGTCGTTCAAGGTGAATGTAGAGCGGATGGGGACGCTCGAAAAGGCAATTGAAGACCAGTTGGCAGGCGAATTGATGACGGGAGATTCGCGCGTTGACTGCGAGCAGTGTACTCTGCAAGCACAGCAAGAAGCCCTGCGCACTGGAGCCACGCATGAAGGCCCGATCAAGCGTGCGATGCGCCGAACTCTTTTCCTTGATGGCGAAAACATGCCAGAAACCCTTTGCGTTCAGATGAATCGCTTTCAGTTCCAGGGCAATGGCTTCGTAAAGCTCAACGACCGCCTCGCCTTCCCAATGATTCTCAACCTTGCACCCTACACGAAGCCTCCACCTTCCAGCTTCGAGGGTGAGAGTGGAGAAGACGGCGAGGGTGATTGTGAGGGAGGAGCGGGAATGCTACTGGAGGGCGATGACGCGCTTTACGAGCTCAAAGGGATTGTGGTGCACTCGGGGCAGTTCTCATTTGGGCACTACTACTCTTTCGCTAAGGACCCACTGTCAGGAAAGTGGCTTAAGCTCGACGATGACCAAGTTTCTGAGTTTGATCTCGCGGACCTCGAAAGCGAGTGCTTTGGGGGCATTCAGACGACGGTGAACAAGTGGACAAACTGTGTGTACAAGACAGAGAAGACGGCGTCTGCCTACATGCTCTTCTACCAGCGTAAGGACTCTGTGGTTGCAACTCCACAACGAGAAAGCAAAAGCGGGGCTACTGCACGTTTCGACCAGGGTGTTTCAGATGGTATGGAGGCGGTGCATATCGACGAGGAAAGTGTTGGAGAGCCTCCCTCCCCCGCGCAAGTGGAGGCAGCGGCGGGTGTAGACGAGATACTGGACACGAATGAGCAGATGCTGCGCCGTGCGGTGCTGTTCGACGACGGCTTTTCCAGCTTCACCCTCGACTTTGTGCTCGCTATCCAACAGATGCGTGGACAACTCACAGCCGAGGAGTTCTCGATGGCACTGTCTGTCTTTTACCGCTCCGTGCTACACTCTGAGTTACACCCTCGCATGAACAAGTTGCCTGACGGCAGTCAGGTGGACTGGTTTTCAACTCTCATGTCTCTGCTGTCGCAGTCTCCGCAGCATTGCGCGAGCTTCATCCGCATGACGATACGTGCTGAGGGAGGAACCGACGAACTGCCTTCGCCGCTGGAGGGCGGAGTGGTGTGCTGCCCCGTTGAGGAAGTGCGCACCGTTTTTTGTTCACTTCTGTGCCACGCGGTACGAACACTGGGTGCGCGGATGCGGGACATACCAGAAGCGCTGAACTTGCTTGCAGATCTTGTCGACGCTATCATCGCAGCGATCCCTGCTGCAAGCCATGCGTGGCGGCACATGGGCAACTTCGGTGCAGTGCTCGAGGCTTTGACGCAAGTGAGTCAGCAGGTTCGCGACATCATGCGCAGCAAGGACGTTGTAGGACTGCTGCTGCATCTTTATCTCGGCCCGAAGTCGCCGGGTATTCCAAATCTTGTGAAGCTTGCGGCGATGGGATCCACCAACTCTTGGCAATCGAATGGACGTTCGGACCCGGATTTCGACTCGGTTCTACGAACGCTGTCGCTATTGCTAAAGGGCGATCCGCCACTTCCGCGCATGTCTGAGAGCATGATCAATGCAGGCTCGCGGCCTGTGGCTGTGCGCCTCTGCGAATCTGACCCCATGGGTGGATTTGGGCTCGATTCGGAGCCACTGCTTTTCGAGATGTGCCGTCGTGCAGAGCCCAAATTGCTCTCTGACGCGGCTACGAATCTCATTTCACAGCTCGACAAGAACTCAAATGACCCACCTGGACGTGTACGCCAGTCGCAAGCGGCGCAAGTGGTTGTGCACTTCCTCGCAATCGACGCTGCAGACACAAAATGGGGGAACCAGACGAGATGGCGGGGCTGCGTGACTCAAGAGCAGGTGCACGGCATTCGTGAGCAAGTGGTGACGCAGTGGCTTGAGTGGATGCGCAGTAGTGGTGGCAATGAGGCGGGAACTACTCAAGACCGCCTCCGTCCGATCACGCGCAACCTCCTCACTGCGAAACGCCATGCACAGACGCTTGTACTCGCTGGAACGGACTCACGCGCCGCGCGATTGATGGCGGAACGTGTTGATCAGTGGGAGTGGTTGTCTCAGTATTTGTCCGAAAACTTGGCATGTTCACCCGTGGCGGCGCCAAAACAGACAAGGGACGCAAATGCTGTGCTCACGGCGATGGCGCAGATTTTCACGCATGCGCGGAGCCAGCACCTTCCGTCGGAATTGCTATTAGCATCGCCAGACCCTCTGTTCACGAACATCAAGGGGGTCTTTCGACCAGAGCCTGCGGCAGGGGCACATACGGTGTCTGACACCATGGCCCCTGCTCCCCTGTACTGCAGAATGGTAGACTCAACGACCTCGCTCACGCTTGCGAAGATCATTGTCGGAGCCGACTTGCCGATTCCTGGCAGCGCATTGCAGATGTGGGCGATTTCACAGACGGTCGGTGCTGGCCCAGCTGTCGCGATGGCGATGACGGCGCAATGTCCCGCGTGTCCTGACAAGTTTCCCTCGGCGGTCGCGGAGTGGCGATTGGTTCCGGAGGCAGCTCGCGCCCTGCCGATCGAAATGATCCTCGCCGGTGGACTCGGGGCTCCGGTGCAGGTTACGGTGCTAGCGCAGTGGGGTGACGATGGTGTGTACCCGCGTAATAGGGGTGTGGAGTACAGTACCGGCGGCGGGGAGCAGGTCGCCCGCATGAATACTGGAAGCTCAAGACAGGTGCAGTCCGACCCTGCGCGCTAACTTCCTGAGCAGAGTAGCCCTGAGAGCAGTGTAGGGCCTGCGCAACGGGCGAGATGTTGGCTTGTTTTCACGCTGACATCTCGAGTTGTATGGCAGGTGCGGTTCCCAGACGGGGAAGACAACTCGGATTCAGCGTCAGACGAAGCGCACGCAGGATCAGACCGGGAAGGCGGCGACGGCATGTGAGCCGACTCGCGCGGACGGAAATGGGCTGTAGAGTGTAGGGGTGATGTTGTGTGGAGGCAGAGGAAGTCGCAAGGGCGGTTGCACAGAGGTTTATTGGTAGGGAGCGACAGATTTTCTCTTGGCAAACAAGACAGAATCACGTTCAAATGGTGCATTCGCGATTGACGGAAAGCTTCCTCTTGGACCGCTCTGTTGCGCCTCCAACAACACACCATTTATGTAACGCAGCAAGCCACCGACACAGCACCTACAGGTGTTGACCGAAAGGAGCGGCGCCAGGCATGCCCGCGAGTCCTTGCGGCTCTGGATTGAGGCGCTTCCAGTTCACAAGCTCCCGGAGGATCACCTCGAGACAGTGCTTAGCGGAGCGCTTGCCCTCAGGAAGCTTCTCGGTCACGCCAAGCACCTCCGCCGCCTGTCGGATGTAGTAGTCGAGGTTGTCTGGGTCCTTGCACTTGTTGGTGAGCTTGGCGAGGCGCACGCGCTCGGACGCGAAGTGCTCGTCGAGGTCAAAGAGGTCGAGCGACGGCGGCGGCGGCTCCCGCAGCGCTGGAGGGAAGACCGCAGGCTGCAGCGGGGGAAGTGGCGCCTCAAACTGTGGCTGGATGAGAGAAAGAGGTTCGTGCTTAACGTCAAGTTGCTCGTAGAGCTGGATGACTTCAGGAATGTTGTCCGTGTCGAACTGGAAGAGCGTGTGATCGAACATCGCCGACGGGTCGCGAGGCACCTCCTCGGCTTCCTGCAGACAGTAACGCCTGCGTGACGCGAGCGCCCCCGTGTCCGGAACATACTGGTTCTCTACAATGTCCTCGTTGTCCTCGTCTGCATCCTTTAGATTGAGCTTCAGCTCCTCCGAGGGATCCATCCAGTTGAAGAGAATGTCCGCGAACTTGCCGTTATCCTCCTTGCCCAGGTTCTCGTCATCAAACATTTTCACTGAACCGATCACCAGCAGCCGCCCTCTCTTACTCTGTCCGACCAGTTCCCCATCGTAGGCTGCGACCACAGGGCGGCACAACGGGTAGGCCTCGGTGCCTGTTGAAAACACCGGGATCGCAGGCTTCTGAACGTTGAGCGTCGCACCGTTGGGGTAGAGCACAGCCATCTGCGACTTGCTATCGCCAATCGTGTTGTTCGTCAGAGACCCCCCCATCGTCATTCCAAGGTCGTTGCCGGCATTTTCCTTGTTGGAGGAGTGATTTCGCACTGCCCGCGAAAGCTCGCGATTCAAGATCCCGTTGGTGACAAGCACCTCTTTCGGGTGCAGGTACTTGAAGTAGACCGTCCGCACGGCGCAGTCAGGATTGACAAACATGCCATAATCTTCGAGCAGGTAGTTGATGTTTGTGTTGAATTTGCTCTCCCCGCCTTCCCCGAGCATGATCACCACGCTGTTTCCCCTGTCGAGGAACCCTTTGATCTGCAAAATTACCCGATCAGTCATGGCCTGTATACTCCTCGCACGCATGCTGGGAAGATATTGACAATAAAACACACCGCATCGATTTCAGCTTTTTTGAACTTCTGGCGTGGGCCCCCGAATACTGCGATCTTCGCCCCTTGAAGCGACTTCTCGTCCACCCCGTCCTTGTTCTGTCGACCCATATCCCACGCGTCGAGACTGTCAGCTTTCCAAACGCAAAGTCGCGCTAGGGAATTTTCAGTCTGGTCATACGCGCTGGGCAGGTGTCGTAGGGCTGCAAATAGCATGGCCAGTGTAAGGGATTAGCAGAGGTTGACCATCTCAACCCCTACAGGTCTGCGGGCGTTGAAGTCTTTTCAGAGGCACTGATCCTGCGCGGAAATTACCTCTCGGACATCGAATTTCGCCTTCAACCTCCTTGTCAACTGTGCGGAATCGGGCCTCATTAGACCCTGGTACACGGTAGCTGGCCCGCATTCCGACCATTCGATCGACGCGACAAGAGCCCGACCGATTTGCAGCTAACCAGCATCACGCTACTCTCATGCCTGTGGCGCAAAAAGCTGCGCTGCGTACAACCACTAAGACAAACTCTGGGGGAGTAGATCATGTTTCACCCAGGCACCGGCAGCAAACGAAAGCGGGTCGCATAGACGCCACACAGAACCCTCGCAGGGTCCAACGAGCTTGTTGCAGCGCGGACGCATGACCCGGTGGGGCGACAATTTACCTGCTTGAAACCCTTATCGCAGCGCATTCGCTCATCTTTGCAGGCATTGAAGAGGATAGTGGCCTTGTGGGCCGCGCCATCCTGCTGCGCCATCCCTTCAGACGCTCCCGCTCTGAGCTGCTGCAAGGATGCGTTTGAATTGAGGGGTTCTTCTCAAGTCAACATCAGCAGAGATGTCAACCAAAAATAAAAGACTCTGCAAATATTTTGTTCAGATATCACAATTGGGTGTGGGGTGGGGATATGGAGGTTCCGAGCCCTCCGGGCGGCAGAGCAGGCAACAACTCAGAGGCAGGAAATATCCAGATCCCACTGGCAGAAGAGGCGCTGCGATTCCTGGAGGACGGTATGGAGACAACTTTCTTGAGCGAGGAGGTTGACCAGCAGAAACAGAGGCGGACGCGGACGCGTCGCTCCAGCGTGAGCGCCGCTCCATCTGGTTGTCAGCCGCCGACCGCGTACCAAATGCCATTCCACGATAAGAGCCCGGAGGATCAGAGTGCAGTGCGCGACGTTCTGATGGGAATATGCATCTTTCAGGAGGTATGAAGCCATCTATTTATGTTGTACCCTCTATCTGGGCCTGAATCCGTCTCAACGCTGATGTGCATAAAGGATGTGCCGGGTCTGTATCACATGGACGGCAGAGAGTGCCAAGGTCACGCATGGACGTTGCTGCAGGTCCGCGGACGCGAGCTGGAAAATCTGGTTGGGGCTTTCAAGGAGGTGATGGCAGAAGAGGGCGAGGTTGACGCCTTTATCCTGTTTGATCATTACCCAGTATCGGTCGGCCTCGCATCGCACCTCTCCTCGCACCCTCGCTAGTCTGAGCGCGGGCTGAAAACGTGTGGTTGGGGTTTTGAGCAGATCATTATCCATCAGGGAGAGGATGGCGACAACTTCTACATTGTGAGTGGCGGACATGCTGACGTCTTCATCAAGGTATGATATCTCACATTGGCGTTAGGCCACATGAAGGAGTGGAGGTGGCTTCAGTTCTTGGCTCGTGATTGCGGCGTTCCGATTGATTGCAGGTGCAAAAGAAGTCTCGAACAACAGAAGGGGAGCGCAGTGCAACAGAAGCTGAAGGGATGGGCTCAGAGGCCCACAGTGCGTCTGGAGACAAGCTCGGCACGCTTGTTCTCGAGGTCGGTCCGGGCGGGTACTTTGGCGAGCTCGCGCTCATGTACCATTGTCCCCGTGCGGCCACTGTGCGGGCACGGGACACCATGCGGCTCTTTGCGATTGACTCTGCGACATTTACGAGCATTCTACGATCCACGGGGCAGAGCCGCCGCGAGGACTATCTCGCCTTCTTGCACCACGTACTCTGCCCGCGACAGTGCTCCATCCCGCGACTATTCAGCATGTTGAGTGTTGACGGGGTGGGCGCACTGCAGGTTCCCGTTCTGCAGGGCCTTTCAGACGAAGAGCGCGGAAAAGTTGCCGATGTGAGCACACGCGCGTCATTTATCTCTTTAGTCCGACCTTTGCCATCTGCCAGTGCCAGTGATCAAAGTATTCTATTGCGCTGCTTTCGATTGGCAACAATACGTGGATGCGCAACAGCCACGGGCATACCAAAGCTTGCAACAGCGCTTGAAGAAATCGAAGCACCTTTCTCTTGGCCGTCACTCAACCCAGCCAAAGGGGGCTCACAGTTTACTGAACGCTGTAGTGGGTGTTTGCAGGTCCTCGTAGCGAAAAAGTATGATGGCGGCGAGTACATTATCAGACAGGGCGAGACGGAAGCGAACCACTTTCACATGCTCTTCGAGGGCTCCGCATGCATTGAGGTGGCAGAAAGCGCGGCAGGGACTCCCACAAAGCGCGCGCTCAGCGTGTCGCACTCCAAACAGTCGTACGAGCGCGGCGACTACTTCGGCGAGCTCGCACTCATCCGAAAAGCGCCGCGCTCGGTGAGCGTAATCGCACAGCAGCAGTGCACGACAGTGTGCATAGACCGTGCAGCATTCCTCCGGCTACTTGGGCCTGTTCTTGACTCGTTCGTCGAAAGATCGGACTCGTACGTAGATGTTAGCAGCGACGTGCTGCAGGATCTCAATGACCTCAAGCGCAAACGTTCGCGGAGATAGCAGTGTGCATTTCGAGTAGTGTAGCTTGCCTAAGTGCTAGTGAAACGGCCACAATGCAGGCCACATGCACTCGCGCTGTTCGATGGCTCGCACTGCTCTGTATTTCTCTGCCGATTCACCACTCCCGGATACTTGCAGCGTGTCAGCTTCGTGGACCGCCACGCACAGGCCGCTTGCTTCCGTTGGATAGCATCCCGGTGCCCTTCGGCGCCCCCGCGGGCACGCGCACCCAGACCCACTCACCCTCCTGTTGCGAAGTCGGTGCATGCCGCCCCGCGTTTTGCACATGCGCCAAGGCCGAGGCGGATGCAGAGTCCGAGCGCTGGCTGACACTGCTAAGTGACGTTTGCGGCCGCGATGGCAACACCCCAAGTGCGCCAAAACGCTTCGTTCCGGCAACCTGCTTCTCCCGCGTTGTGCCCAGAGCAGACTGCGCCCGCTGGCCGCCCCGATTCGCGTTGCTGAGGCCTTGCCCTTCGTGCTGCCGAGCAACAAATCGCACCTCCTGACACTGTTTGGTTCCAATTGTATCGCTTGAGTTTGTACAGCTTCGGCCGCTCACGGCGACGATGGTGCGAGAGAGGCGATTCCTCTGCGGCGGGGCAACGCTAGCCGTTGCCCCCAGGCGCTCCGACCGCAGGCGCTGCTCTGCTGTTAGGCGGAGGATATCTGTGGTTCGCCACTGGTGCAGGTGATTGAAGCGTTCCTGAAGCTTCTTGGCTTTGATTGCCGCCATCTTTCGGAAGGGGAGGCACTTCGTGACATGCGTTGCGTTCGGGTTTCCAGAGTCGGGAAGAAAGACCTCGAAAAACGGCTTAGACGAAGCTGTCCCGGAAGCCACCAGCGCAGAGATGGGCATATTGTCCGGGGAAGAGGCGACTGCGCTTCTCCGAGAGGCCGAATGCGACCGCGGCACCATCTCGGTTTTGCGCTGCTCCCACTGGGCGTTACCGCGTGTACCTGGTCGGCCGACCAGGCACGACTCTCTCCTGGCGAAGTCGCCCATGACGTGACCAACAACTCTGTTCTCAGCACCGATCACGTGAAAATCAGCCCAGAATCCGCCGTCGGAAAGATGCCGCGGTAAAAGGTGCCGTGCACCTCGACAGAGGTCGTCAGCCCTCCCCTTCACGCCCAACGCGAATTATTTTAGTCAGAATTTTGGCATGATTAATTTCACACACTGCCTGTTGAACAGGGGTTGTCTGTGGAGGGCACAGTGCATTCTCTATCTGCATCGGCCGAGCCAGCTGCAGCCAGCAACTCTGCGCACGAAAATACTGCGCGAGCGATGTATTCTTCACTGTCATCTGAGGCAGGGGCGGGATGCGTACTGTATAATTGATGCAAGCACTGTGATCGTTGCGCTCTGTAAAAAACGCCTGTGGCGAAAGTGGGGCAAGGTCGGCGCAGCTCCGAGGACCTTGTTCGTCAGATGCCACCGGCGGCGGTTGAGGTGACAGCGTTGAAGCCACATTCGGACAGCGTGGTCTGCTGTACATTCGCGCCAGACGTCGATCTCTGCTGCTCCGGCTCAAACGACAACTCTCTCATCCTGTGGCGCGTCACGGATGGCTGGACATGTCGTCTCACCGGCCACACTGGATGGGTTACTTGCTGCAACTTCCAGCCGGTTGGCGCGCTCCTAGCGAGTGGCTCCGCCGATGAGACGCTACGTTTATGGGACTTGTACGCCGTGCTGACCGGCGACAGCTCGGAGGTAGCAGGGGATGAGTGCTCTGTCGAACTCAAGGAGTACGGCGGTGCAATTCAGGCGTGTGCGTTCTCGCAGTCTGGAGCACTGCTAGCCAGTGCATCTGCAGACAGCCATGTGCGTGTATGGAGCGTTGAAACCCGCACGATTACTTCGGTAAGGACGCCGTGGCGCTCCCTGCGGCGTGTGTGGCAGCGCCGGGCTGATGTCGGCGGTCGATCTTGCAGGTACTCCGCGGTCACAGAGGGTGGGTGTTCTGCTGCGCCTTCTCACCGACGGTGGAGAATCTCCTCGTCACGGGCGGCGGAGATGGCCAGGTCATGGTGTGGCACACCGAAGCCGCACAGTGCCTAGCGCGCAGTAAGGTGGGAACGAAGCTGGGCACCTCGCGGGAGATCACGTGCTGTGCGTTCCATCCCCGGGGCACGGAGTTCGTGACCGGTGGGGAGGACGGTCTCATACGTGTGTGGACAGTCGAAGCAGAGATGGTGCGCACCCTGAAGGGTCACAGAGGCGCGGTTCGCGGGGTGGCGTTCCAGCCTGGGAATGGCAACGTTCTCGCCAGCGTGGAAGGCAACGTGCTCTTTGGATCAGACAACTCGTTTCGACTCTGGGATATGGGGGCATCAGGCGAGCCACTTGCGGTGCTGCGTGGGCACAAACGGCGCGCGAACGCGTGCGCGTTCAGCGGCACGGGCGAGCTCGTGGTGTCGGCTGGCAATGACAACACCGTGCGGCTCTGGCGCCTCGATGCCACGCTGTGCATTCCTCCACCAACGTCGAATGGCGATACGCCAGCCCCCTCGCATTGTGGCGCAGAGGCGGCTCGGACGTCGTCGCAAGGATGTGAGGGGCGGCGCGCAGGCAGCGAGGCTGGGGAGTCGGAAGCCGAGGTCGGCGCGGGGGTCTTTGGGCTGCACAGCGATTCAGAGCGGGCGTCGGCGGCGTCCACCACCCCTCGCGCAGATCCGCCGAGAGGAGAGACCGTGCTCCCGCGCTTCAAAGTGCGCGACCGGCAGCCGATTGCGGAGCAACGTCCGGCAGATGAGGGCGCCGCCGGCAGGGACGAGGAGGGGCCTGAGGGCTGCGCCGCCCGAGAAGCAAAAGGCACCCCGAGCACAAAACCTCGCGCGGAGGACCGCGTGGGCGACCCGAGCGTGCTGCCCACGGACAGTGGGGGCGGACATGTCCGCGAAAAGTCGACAGAGCTTCACGACGGGGGGCACGTGCCAGGATCTGTGCAAGACGAGGACCTGCCTGTGAAGGGGGAGGAGCTGCTCGGAGGCGGGAGGGCAGGCGCAGCAGGGGCTGGCGCGCCACGCGCCAGTGCGGCCGGGTCGGCAGTCGACCGGTCTGAGCGGTGTGGGGGCTCGGGGCGTCAGTGGGTGCAGATCCGGATGCCATACCGCGTCGAGGCCAAGTAATTGTGCCCCTCCCCCCGTGCGCCCCTCTGGCACAGGCGAAGCGCGGCGAGCGCTGACCGGCGCGGCGAGCGCTCACGAGCGCGCCGTGGGCGGCGCAGGCTGCTGGAGCTTTCGCCCGGGGCGGAGGAGCAGGCGGAGGTTCTCGGCCCCCAGACGCGCGACGGCGACGTGATGTACTCCATCACCGCCGACTGCGGGCGGCTCCAGCCCCTCCCGGCAGAGCCCCTCTCCACTGGCATCGACATGTCGCCCGTCACCCAGTACGGCGTCCCCATCCGCCGCGCGCCTGTCTCCTCTCCCGCCAAGACCTGGAGTGGGAAGCTCAAGCCAACGTGAACGTGCGATCGCCGGGTTTCGCTGAGGACAGTCTAGTAAATATATCTAGAAGCGACTTGTGAGGGCCTCCCGGATCAGATGGTTAGCGGCTTCCGCATTACGCGTCTGTATTCACATTAACTGCGCGATCTTCGACGCCCCTCCCTCCTTCTTCTTCTTGCTTGCGCCCCGCCGAAGCGGGACTTGGGGAGCTACCGTGTCCGGTACCTCGGCCTTGTCCGGCACGGGCAGTGTGGCCACGGCTTCTGAAGCTGCTGGGGAGCCCAGCCAGTCCAGCACTGCGCTGCGCCTGGCAGGGCGTGGGGGAGGGATGCCAGTCGCGTCTGAAGCAGGTTGTGAATCTACCCCCGCGCTCGCGCTCGAATCTTCGAGGACAGCGCCCGGTTCCGGGTCCCGAGTCTGCGGCAGTGGGACTTCTTCCGCCCCAATCGCTGGCTGGAGGGGCAGGGAAAGCTCCCGGCTTGCTGCCGCGCCGCTTCTGATTCTTCCGACCCTCTGTCTACCTGCGGAGATGGGACCACTCTCCAGATTGATATCTGGTAAAATGGCCCCACTTGCCACTTCTGCACACGTGCTGTCCACCGCAACTGCGTCCCATGCCTCGTCGGTGTCCGATTCTGATTCTCTTGCCTCAAGTGCCTCACTTGCACGCGGGCTCGGAGCGACTTTTTCCTTCCGAGCCTTATCCGCGTCAGGCGCTGTCTCGCAGAGCGGCGTAAACTTTGGCGGCTCTAGCGCAACCATGACGTCGCCCGTTCCGATCTCTCCATCCGATCCCGAGTCTTGAACACTCGCTGCCATCCCCGCCGCCGCAAGTGCTGGCTCCGCCACGCCATTGACCGTCGTCCCGGCACCAATCGTAAAGCTGTGCCCATCTAAATGTTTCTCGCCACCCTTGGGGGTGAGCGCCGCGCTCATGCCCACAACGCCCGCGACCTCCTCGTCAGCCTGGGCCCCGGCAGGTGCATTAGAAGGCGCCGGACTGAATCCGAGACGTGGCTGGCCCGGGGGTTTGCGCACCTCGAATAGCGTATCCAAGGCACGATCGTACGGCGCAGAAACTCGTTGCGCTATACGCGAATCCGCTTCTGAAATTCCCGCACACTCGCTCCCCGCATTCCCTTCTCCAATCTCGACAGATTGGGGATCCAACGTTGAATGCAGCGAATTAGAGTGTTCTCCAAGTCCCACCGATGAGCCAGAGCCACCCGGTCTCGACGATTTCCCACCGCCTACACCCGCTGCCGTGGCCTCTTCAGAAATCTCCGAAACAGCGGATTCCCGCTGTCTCGCAAGAGAACAGGTCTCTTCCGCCACGCAGTCACGCTGAGCAGTGATGATCGTGCCGTGCCGTCCAGGCAGCTCATCTTGAGATTCTTGGCGCCCACTAGTCACTGGATCTGTCTCCAGCGTATTGGCTGGCGGCTTGATCCTGTGGACTCTCGGCTTTTTGGCAGCCCGCGCAATTAATGCTGCGGATCTGCCAACAGGGTGTCTAGATCAGATCCGTGCGAGTGCCATTTCTCTAGGCTAGTTCTGGGAATAGCGGGATGGACATAGTGGTTCCGATGAATGTCAGTCCCGCCCACAGCATCAGTACGATGAACAGCGTCTGGTCTTGTTGCTGGTCCCCAAAGAGCTTCCCATCAAGCAACCACGGTGGGATGTCCACTAGCTGCCCATCCTCATTCGCATTCGCTGTCACGTTTGCCGTCACATTCCCAGTCACACTTGCGTTTCCGCCTGCCGACATTCTACAACCACAACCTCGAGGACCTCCTCCCGCCGGCGCTCCGTCCGGGAAGGGAGTCAAGTTGCATGAGGTTGTGGTCGTGTAAGATGGAAATTTGATTTATTTTACACACTGGTTTCTCTGAACGGGCCCGCCGCAGCTTTAGGATTCTCCCGCGAAAATTGGACTTGTGCGCAACATAGGAGCTGGGGCATGCCCCAGCAGCAGAGGGTACTTCCTCGGGAGGATGAAACATCCTTTGTGCGACAACGCCCCCCGCATGGTCGAACACCATTTTGTGGGAGAAGGCCGCGCCGATTCCAGCTTTGGATTGCTGCAGCATTCCTTACAATCAGTGCTCAAAGCCGAGACGGCGAGGATCTCGCAGCAGTGCCCCCGCGGATGCTGACTAGGGGCACCATGGAGGGGAGCAAATATTACTGGGCAGGGCTCATCGGACAAGGACGTGTTGTGCACTTCGTCGAGGTATTCGATGTCCCCCCCTCTCCCCAAGTCCCAACCTGCCCGGCAGAGCGAATGTCGGGTATCGCGCCAGCACGAGTCTGTTCAATGGCTTCGGCCCCGTAGGTGGTACACAAGGACTCATCAGCACCAAACACTCTCGAGATCCGCGCAGACCACTGGCTGTGTAG
>ENA-UOXV01002075-UOXV01002075.1-marine-metagenome-genome-assembly--contig:-NODE-2075-length-26647-cov-7.387786_pt1 | contig 26647 bp, 25 predicted proteins | sample MGYA00238165_ERZ766961 | MGnify/ENA primary metagenome ERZ766961 (study PRJEB28924, sample SAMN03173240) | marine metagenome | biome: Marine; feature: Water; material: Subsurface seawater | place: North... | reverse complement strand
TTATTTTCATTTTAAGTTTTTTTGCCGTCATATTAATGAACTGCTTAATTGAATATTGATTGCCAGTTGCAATTACATAATCATCAGGTTTTTTTTGTTGTAAAATTTTCCACATCGCTAAACAATAATCTCTTGCATGACCCCAATCTCTTTTTGCATTTAAATTACCTAAATAAAGTTTTTTTTGTTTTTTAAATTTTATTTTACATAAAGCTGATACAATTTTTTTTGTTACAAATGTTTCTCCTCTTCTAGGACTCTCATGATTAAAGAGTATGCCATTACAGGCAAACATATTATAGGCCTCTCTATAATTTTTTGTTATCCAGTGTGCATATAATTTAGCTACACCATACGGACTCAATGGATAAAAAGGTGTTTTTTCATTTTGTGGTATTGATTGAACATTTCCATATAATTCTGATGTTCCTGCTTGGTAAAATTTTGTTTTTTTTTCAAGTTTGTGAAACTTCATAGCTTCTAAAATTCTTAAAGCTCCCAAAGCATCTGCATTAGCAGTATATTCAGGTACTTCAAAAGAAACTGCTACATGAGATTGGGCTGCCAAGTTGTATATTTCATTGGGTCTAGCAATTTTAATTAAATTTGAGACCGATGAAGAGTCTGTGATATCTCCATAGTGAAGTCTGAAGTCATAGTTTTTATCATGAGGGTCTTGATATATATGATCAACTCTTGTTGTGTTGATACTTGATGATCTTCTTTTTACTCCATGAACAATATATTTTTTTTTCAATAATAGTTCAGCAAGATAAGATCCATCTTGACCCGTGATACCAAAGATTAAGGCAATCTTTTTATTCATACTAATCTTAATAGACTATTAATTTTTCTCAGTAAAGTATTATAAAATTTAACTTAAAATTTTTTGACAAAAATTTTTTAATTCACTTTTCAAAGGTTTTTTTGCTATTCTTTTTAAAAGTTTTTTATTATTTAAACTAAATGAATCTCTTGAATAATTTGTAAATTTAATCTTTTTATAAAATTTTTTATCTAACCAGTATAAAATTTCAGATAGATATATTTTTTTTGAAATCGATACATTATATATACCCGTTACATTATTTTTTACTAAATCTCTAACAATTCTACAAAATTGAATTATTGAGAGAAAATCCTTAAAATCATTATCTATTAAAATTTTTTCATTTTTTTTTCTTAAGATTAAGTAATTATCAAAAAATAACTTGTGGTTATTTCTTTGACTTTTTAATTTTTTTTTTCCAATAATATTACCTGTTCTTAAAGATAATAACTTAAAATTTAATTTTTTTTTTAAAAATTGCTCAGTTTTAAGTTTGTTTTTACTATAAAAACATGTGGGTTTTACAATTGAATTCTCGGTAATATTCGAATTTGGCAAGTAAATTTTTCTTGTATTTAAAAAAATGTAAATAAAATTTATTTTCTTAAATTTTAAAATAAATTTTCTATCTAAATCATTAATTATTCTATACTTCCTATTAATATAATTTTTATGTATTGAGGTGTTTATAACATGTGAATAATTTTCAAAAAATAAAACATCTTTTTTAATTGTATCTTCAAATGTTAAACAATTTATTTTATAAAACTTCTTCAAATAACTTTTTAGATTACTACCAATAAAGCTTTTTTTTCCTATAATTAATATTCTTTTCATTTGTAAAATAGATTTACTAAGTTAGTAATTATTTTATCTAATGTTATCTTTTTTTTTACTTTTAATTGTTCAGAAATAAATGAAAAAAAATCATGAGCCTCTTTTCTTCTTAGCCACCATATTTTAGAAAAAGTTTTGTATTTTTTGGAAGCAGAATTATTTAATTGTCTATAGTACGTAAGATATTCTTTCAAAACAAATATTTTTCCTAAATAAAGATAAGAGAACGTTGCGATCCTAAAATCGAACCAAATAGTTGGGAACATTTTGATTTTTAGTAATTTAAAAATTTTTTTTGCATATCTTCTCTCAATTGTAATGCAGCTTTGAGGTGTAAATCTTGGCCAGTTAGAAAGAATAAATTTTTTTTGAATAAATTTATTGAATTTAGTTCTATTTTGCATTTTAAGAATTGGAAGATCAAATATTATTTCTTTGGCCAACCCTTTAGCAAAATAACTAAGAACTTTTTTTACTTTGTAAATTTTATAATAATCATCACTATCTAAAAAAAAAATATACTTACCATTAGATTTTTTAAATCCTTGATGGTAACAATTAATTTGATTGTATGAGCCAAATTTAGTTTTTTTTTTTGATACATAAAACTTTATCTTTTTTTTATATTTTTTTAAAATTTCTATTGAATTATCATTCGACATGTCATCGATAACAATAATTTCTTTATTTTCATATGTTTGATTTAAAGCTGTTTCTAGACTTTTTTTCAAATATCTAGCATTATTATAATTTACTATAATAATACTGATTTTAATTTTTTTGGTTTGATTCATAAATATATTCAAAAGCTTTCCTAAATTTCATTCTAATTTTAAATTTTAAGGAAAAATTATTTCTTTTTAATAATTCATTAATATCTCTAAATTTATATTTTTTATCTATCATTAAATCATAATGATGTTCAAAATATATATATCTTATTTTTCTAAAATCTGGTTTATGTATCCCATTTAAAATATAAAATTCATATCCTTCAGTATCAATCTTTAAGATATCAATTTTAGTTTCTTTGTTTAATATAAATTCAGATAAATTTACTACTTTTATAGTTTGCGTGCCTAGAAAGAATTTTTTGCTTCCAAAACTTAATAGTCTCTTTTTTCTTTTAAAATATTCAGTATTTTTATTTATATTATTAATTGTAGATGATGCACTATCTACTGTAATATTAAGGACTTTTTTTTCATTTTTAATCCCAACTCCATAATTAAATAAATAAATTTTTTTATCATTAAATTTTTTTTTTATATATTCAAATAATTCTTTATTTGGCTCAAAAACAAAAATTTTATTTACATTAAAATTATCTAAAAAAAATTCTAATGTTTCTCCTTTATGTCCACCAATATCAATTATATTAAGAAAATCATTATTTAAACTTTTTTTAAAAAACTTTAATACTTTCAATTTATTCGGATAATCAATTAAACTTATAATGTAATTAATCATATACGATATTATTACTTTCTAGATACCATGTTCATCCAAAGAAAATTTTTTAATTCTAAATTTGTATTATATGAACAAGGTGTTTTACTAGCCCAACAATTTTTGTCTGGATTAAATATTTTTAGATGTTCATTTTTTAGAATGATTTTTGAATTTACATTTTCGATAAAATAAAATGGACTTTTAAAAATATTATAACCATAAATATTTGCCTCTTTATCGATTCTTATTATATTTCTCACATTAAATACCATTAAAGATAAAATTATAAAAAAAATTGTTAATTTATAAATATTTTTTTTTAGGATCTCATATCTTGCTATCATCGAAGATGAAAAAATTATTATGGGTAAACCAATCAAAACAAATCCTCCATATCTCATTGATGGATGATTTAAAAACCATTCTAAAAAGAATATAAAGAGTATTAGATATACTAAAGAATAATTGTATTTAACGTTAATTTTTTTTTGAACACGAAAATAAAAAAAAACTAAAAATACTAATAAACATATAAATATTATACCCAAGAGTGTATCAAGAACTTTATTAAAAAAATGTCTATCAATCCAATTATGAAACCAAGTAAAATTTTTTATATAATCTTCTTTTTTTAAATCATAAGCATACCCTGGGCCACCCCCACCTTTTGCCCACCATTCATAATGAGTTGACATTAATTTAACCTCTTCCTTAGGTATTGACCAGTCAGGTTTTAAAATACATGTTTGTTCTGCGGGATATAAAAAACAACCAGTATTAAAATAATAAATTGATAAATTTAAAATTATACTTACAAAAATTATAGAAATGATTGTAAAGTTTTGTTTATTTAATATTTCTAAAAATATTTTTTTTTTAAAAAAAATAATTGGTATTAATAGAAAATATAAATAGTAAATAGCTTTCATGCTGGCAGCTAAAGAGATTAAAATAACTATTAGCGACACATAAGATAGTAAAAGTTTTTTTTGATTGTTGATGCTTAATATTTCTAAAAAGATTAAAAAAATTAAAACTAATAGTATTTGTGCAGATCTATCTGTTCCATGTTCGCCTAATCTATAAAACACAACATTTACAAAAATTAAACTAATTAACGAGTAATAATGCGTTAGGTAATTAAAGTTGCTTTTAGATTTATTTATTAAACTCTTAACTATTATAAAATTAAAAAAAATTAATATATAAAAAGGGCCTATGTGAAATAAATAATATTCTATTAAAGGAAGATATAGTGTTGAATGGTAGTAGAATAAACTAGAAAAAGTCCTAAAACCATGACTAAAATTGCCCGTACCAACAATGAAACTATTTTCAGATAAGTTTAAAGTATATGTAAGATGATAATATGAAAAATCGTCATGATTTTTAAACACATATGCCCCCAGTAATAAAGCTAATGATAAATAGATTAAAATTTTAAATTCTTTTTTTTTTTTGTATTTTAAAAAATATATTAAAAAAAAGACAAGACCAATAATATGAATGATTAAATTATGAAAGAAATTATGAGCTATAAAAAATGATGTGATGACAGAAACTATTGATATTAAAAAAAACCCAATAATTCCATACCAACCCAAGTTTAGATTTGTAAGATGTACACTTATTAAACTTGAAAATTTAATTCCATACCCAATCGTTGAGAATAAAAAAATATATAAATAAGATATGAATACTATATGATCTATCACTTTGAAATAAACAGTTTATAAATTTTAGATGCAATCTAAATTCTTAAATAACAATTATTTTAGCTTTAATAAAGAAATAATATTATTATTTTTTCTTTATGTAAGTTTATTAATCAGCTTTTTATATGGTGAAAATTCTACAGGTGGTGCAATACTTGATTATAATAATCAAAAAATAATAACTTCAAAATTTGCAATTCAATTTAAAGATACATTTTTTAATTATGATAATTTTTCAACTAGACATTCACCATTAATAATTATTTTTTTATCTTTTTTAGAGAGACTAAATTTCAATGATGAATTTATTCGTATCATACATCTCCATTTATGTTTATTTCTGCCATATCTTTTTTATAAAATTTTAAAATTAAAATTTGAAAATGTTGATAGCAGAACTTTAATACTTTTAGCTGGATTAATTTTTATTTCACCAACATTCAGAAGTTTATCAATTTGGCCAGATAGCAGATTATTAGGTCTCATTTTTTTTTCATTAAGTATCTTTTATTTTTTAAAATTCAATAAAAACTATCATTTTAAATTTGCAATTTTAAATATTTTAACATGTGCGTTAAGTTCTTATATTAGCCCTAATTTCTCTGTTTTTTCCTTATATTTTTTCTTTAGTTATGCTAAAATTTTTAAGCTAATTTCAAAAAAAACTTTTATAATTTTATTAATTAATTTTATTATTGCAGTTCCAGCAATTTATTATGTTTTGATTTTAGATATAAATTTTTTAAATAAATCTGCTGCAACTAACTTTGATAAAAATGATAAAATATTTTTTAATAATATTTTTAATGATTTAATAATTACTTTTTCAATAATTTTTTTCTACCTAATACCTTTTTTAAAAGAAAAAATTATTCAAATTACAAAAATATTGAGCTTTTATAATATTTTTATATCTATTATTTTGTCTATCATATGTATTTACTTCTTTAATTACCGATATGAATATAGCGGAGGAGGAATATTTTTTAAAGCATCTAATTATATTTTTAATAATAACTTATTTTTTTATACTATCGGATTTATTTCAATAATGGTTTTTTTACCGACATTATCTAAAAATAAGGAAAATTTGTTTATTTTCTTATTGATATTATTAAACAACCCTCAGTATACAATTTATCATAAGTATTTTGATCCATTTTTATTAATTATATTTTTTTCTTTATTTAATTTTAAAATTTCATTAAAAGAAAAAAAGTCTAAAGACTTTATATTTATTTATTCATATTTTTTAATTTTTTTAATAATAGGAAACCTAAAATTTTTATGGACAACTTAACCCTTGTTATTCCAGCAAAATACGAAAAAGAATCTTTGCCCACAGTTTTAGAAGAGCTTAAAAAATATAATTTGGAAATTTTGATTGTAGTAGAAGAAAGTGATCATGAAACAATTAATTCTGTAAAAAATTTAAATTGCAAAATATTATTCCAAAAACATAAAGGTTATGGTGATGCGTTAATACAAGGTATTTCAACAGTAAAAACAGACTTTTTTTGTATATTCAATGCTGATGGATCCTTTAAACCAGAGGAATTAGATTATATGCTCAAATTATCTAAAAATCAAAATTATGACCTGGTTTTTGCAAGCAGGTATGAGAAAAATTCAAGTAGTGATGATGATACAATTATTACATTCATCGGAAATAAAATATTTTCATTTATAGGAAGAGTTATTTTTTCACTGCCAATCACAGATATTTTATATACTTTTGTTCTTGGAAGAACAGACAAAGTAAATAACCTTAATCTACAAAGTAAAGATTTTTGTTTTTGTGTGGAATTACCAATAAAAGCTCAAAATAATAATTTTAGTTTAATTTCTTCACCGGCAAATGAAAGAAAAAGAATTGCAGGTAAAAAAAAAGTTAATGCATTTAAAGATGGTTTAAAAATATTAATTGCAATGTTAAAGCTTAAATTTCATTTATTTTAATTTTTTTTAAAAAATAATAAATTATTACATAAAAAAAAATACTAAAAATTAAAATTGAGACTTGAAAATTTGTTGAAGTGGGTTTTAAAGAGCATAAAAATAATATAGCAAAATTAAAAATATTTATAATGACTCCAGTTAAAGAATTTGAAATTTTTAATGAAAATATTTTTTTTTTAATTAAGATTTTAAAAATTAATTGATGCAAATGGTTCACATCAGGCTTCATAGGTGAATATTTATATTTAATTTTCCTTATCATAGAAAATAATAATTCAAATGATGGATACCATAATAAATTCGCAATGAAATATGGACTTAAAAAAGCATTCTGATTTATTATATTAATCAAGACATACCCTGTAAAAATTGAAATTAAATAGATGCCGTTATCACCTAAATAAAAAAAATTAGATAGATTAAAGATTAAAAGTATTGCTAAAAAAACTGAAAATTTTGTGATTAAATCTTTATCAAATAAAATATAATTATCACTTATTAAAAGAAAAATAATAAAAAAAATAATTAGATAATATCCGATAGATAGACCATTATTTCCATCAATAAAATTTGATCCATTAATTAAGACCAAAAAACAATATAAAATAAAAAATAAATTTAAATATTTATCTTGTAATAATGAATTTAAAAAATCTACTCTGAGGTCATCTATAGATAAATTAAAATAAGATATAAATGATATTATAAATAAAATTTGAACTATTATTCTTATTGAGGGAGATTTAATTTTATCTAGATCTGTAAGAATACCTATAAGAAAAATAGTTACAAAAAAAGTTAAAAAAATTAAATCATTGTAATAATAAAAAAAAAATAATAATAAAAATAAACCCCCTGTAAGTGGAATTTTATTTTTTTCAGATAATTCTTGGTGTGACTGACCAGTATTATTTACTAAGTATTCTTTTTTTTTAAAAAAAGAATTTACAAAATAAATAATTAATACAACAACTATATATTCCATTATTTTTTTAAAAAATTGAAAGATAAGACAAACAAATGAAAAAATGATACTATTAGAGGTTTTTTCAAGTAATATCTATAAACTCTAAATCCATCAATCAATTTTTGTAGTGTTGAAGAAGATAAAGAATTTTTTAAAGATCTCCAATAAGTAAATTTCTTGCTTATAGAAATAAATTTATATCCCTTTTTCGCAAGGTTTAACCATAAAACATAATCTTCTTTTGTTTTTAAATTTGGAAAAAGATTATTTTTTAAAATTTTCTTTTTTATCATGACTGTTGAAAGTCCTATATCACAAGATTTTATTAAATCTGCATAATTTAAGTTTTTTGCAAATCTTTCTCCAATTATTTTACCATCAAAATTAATTATATGGTATGAGGTATGTGATACATCTATATTATTTTTTTCCATAAAATTTATTTGATATTTAATCTTATTAGATTGCCAAATATCATCGGCATCTAAAAAAGCAATATATTGACCTTTTGCTTTTTTAATACCTTTATTTCTTGATAAACCCGCACCTAAGTTTGTCTTATTTTTAATAATCTTAATTCTTTTATCAATACTCAAAAGTTTTTTTATGAAAGCAAAATCTTGATTTTCGACGTCATCATAAATTATTAAAATTTCAAATTTCTTATAAGTTTGATTAATTATAGATCTTATTGTTTTATTTATAAATTCTTTTTTTCTAAAGTAAGGTATTATGATACTAACTAATTTCATTTAAAAAATATATTTTTAAACTAAATTTAAATTTATGACACAAAAAAAACTTGTTATATTTATGCCTTCTATAGAAGGAGGAGGGGTTGAAAAAAACTTGTTTATCATTTCAAACTTTTTAGGCTCTAAATTTGAAAAATCTGTATTAATTACACATTCAAGGAAATTTAAAAATAAATTTAAAAATATTCAAATTATTTTCCCAAAATTTGATTTTAAGAATATTTCTGGAAGAAAAATAAAATATATATTGTGTTTATACGAACTTATTAAAATTTGTTTTAAGGAAAAAGAAATAGTTATATTTGCATTTCAAGCAAATCTTTACTGCGCATTAATTGGCATATTTTTTAGAAAAATAAGGATAATTACAAGATCAAATAGTTCTCCAAGTGGTTGGTCAAATAACCTTTTTAAAAAGTTTATATTTAAAATATTGTTCAGGAGAATAAATCAAGTGATTGTAAATAGTATTATTTTTAAAAAAGAATTAAAGAAAAAATTTAATGTTAATGCTTTATGTATTTATAATCCATTAAATGTTAGAGAAATTGAAATATTATCTAAAAAAAAAATTAACAATAATCATTTTAAAACAAACAATTTAAAGCTGTTGAATATTGGGCGTTTAGTAGACCAAAAAGATCAGATTACTTTCTTAAAGGCTCTGAACTTACTAAAAGAAAAAATAAAATTCAAAGCGATTATTATAGGCAATGGAATAAAAAAAAATGAATTACTTGATTTCATTAAAAAAAATAAACTTAACCATCTAGTTAAAATAATTAACTTCCAAAAAAATCCTTTTACTTATATTAAGATGACTGACATCTTAGTCCATACTGCTAAATTTGAGGGATTGCCCAATGTATTATTAGAGGCAGCTGTTCTAAAAAAATTTATCATTTCTACAAATTGTCCAACAGGACCGTCTGAAATTTTATCGAATGGAAAAGGAGGAGAGCTTGTAAAAATAGGTGACTACAAAAAAATCGCAAACAAAATTCAATATTACACACCAAAAAAAACTAAAAATAAAATTATTTTAACATCTAAAAACTTGTACAGGTTTGACTATAATAAAAATCTTAAAAAATATTCAAATGTTATTAAAAAATTTTTATAAACTTCATTTTGAGTAAATAAAATTTCGCTAATTTAATAAATTTCTTATTATATTAAAATGATTAAACATTGAATATTTTTTAATATTTTTTTTTAATTTTAGTTTTTTTGATAATTTTGTACTTTCATTCAAAGTAGTGTATTCAACTAAGCTGTTTGAAAGTGAATTTAAACAATTACTTTTATATAGAATTCCATTTATGCCATTATTTAATATTTCTTTAGGGCCATTTGGACAGTCACTAGAAATAACAAATAAATTACCAAGACCAGCCTCAATTAAAACAAATCCTGGATCTTCCCACAAAGAACTTAGTACAAAAACTTCGGACCTCTTTATATAATTGTAAACATTTTTTATGTGACCCAAAAGAAATACTTTCTTGGATAAATTTTTTGATATTATAAGTTTTTGAATTTCTTTTTTTTCCTCTCCATCTCCAAGAATACATAAACAATAATCATCATTATGTTTATTGAATAAAGAAAATTCATTAACAAGATATTTAAAATTTTTTTGCTTAGTTAATCTACCTATTGATAATATTATTTTTTTTTTAACTGGTAAATTTTTTAATTCTGATAAATTTTTTCTCTTAATAAAATCATCTAATCTAAAAATTGCATCAGGCAAAAAAAATAATCTGTTTTCTTCAAAAATATTTTTGGATTTCAATTTACTTAACAACTCAAAACTTGGACAAGTTATTAATGAAATGTTTAAAGAGGACAGATTCCAAAATTTTTTTCTAATAAAATTTAATTTTGGCATACCAGATATTCTTAGAATTAAATTACTTTCAAATTGAAATATATTAAATAAGAACAACGGCAAAGATGTAATCAAATGAGCTATAAAAACAGAGTCTTTATTGTTTCTTATTAATTTTAGAAGTGGGATGAAAGATAAAATAAAAATTAAAATATAAGAAAATCTGCTTTGAATAAAACCTCTTTTGGGTAAAATTGTAAAGTAATTAATTTTATATAAATCAATTACATCTATATTAAATTTAGAAAATAAATTTTTATATTCATCCCACTCACCACATGAGTTTATTATTAACGGTTTAAATTTAGACTGTGAATATTTTTTTAAAGAAATAGCAGAATTAATAGTGGAATTTACTGTGCCTACTTTATTAAGACAAGGTGACCAATAAAATATTTTTTTTTGCACGTTTATGTAATTTTGTGAATATTATTTTCTAAATACCAATTGACCGTATTTGATAATGCACTTTTAAATTTTTTAAATTTATGATTTCTTACTAATTTTTTAATCTTATTATTATTTCCATGAGTAATCTTTACCTCAATTTTTTTAAGTTGCTTGGAGGACTTAGAAATAAACTTAAAATCTCTAAATTTTGAGTTTATTAAATCTATAACCTTTTTCACTTTAATTGGTTTATTCGAGCAAATATTAAAAATCTCATATTTTTTTTTAATTTTAATTTTTGATAATTTAATCAAAATTTTTACTACATCTTCTATATAAGTAAAATCTCGCAAGTGTTTTCCACCCTCATTAAGTATAAAAGTTTTCTTATCTAAATTTTCTTTTAAATATTTAAATATAAGCATGTCTGGTCTACCCCACTCACCATATACTGTAAAAAATCTTAAGCCAATCATCTGTATATTATAAGTATTAGAAAATGTTAAAGCAATGGTTTCATTCATTTTTTTTGAAAAACCATAAAAGTTTTTTTCTTTAAGTTTATTTGTTTCAGATAATGGATATTTTTTTTGATCTCCATAAACTGAACTTGAGGAAGCAAAAAAGAATTTCCTTATGTTATTTTTTTTAATAAAATCTAGCATATTTAGGTAGGCTATAAAATTATCATCAAAATATTTTTTTGGTTCTGATAAAGTAAATCTGACTCCAGCTTGAGCAGCAAAATGGTAAACTAAATCAAATTTAATATTTTTTAATAAATTAAACTTTTGTTTCTTTTTTAAATCAAATTTATAAAATTTAAAATTTTTTTTTTTTTTTAATTTATTCAATATTAAATTTTTTAATTTAATTGAATAATATGAGTTGATATTATCAATTCCATAAACTTTGTTTCTTTTATCTCTTAAAAATTCTTCACTTAATTTAGATCCTATAAAACCTGCAACGCCTGTAATTAAAATATTCATAACTTAATTATTTTTTTAAAATGCTTTATAAATTTATAAATAAAAATTATTAATAGAATTAAAATATTTTGATTATTATCCCACCTTATTTTTAATTCCTCAAAAAAAAGTTTTCTAAAACTTATTGTGCTTGAAAATCCACCTCTCCTAAAAATACCAACTAATTCTTTTTTTTTTGTACTTATTCCCTTCATTTTATGTCTTACAATAAGTCTATAAAAATAATCATAATCCGCATGGTAACGATATTTTAGGTTATATAATCCAACTTTTTTGGCTGATTTATTTTTTAAAAAAAACCCAGTAGAATGACTCGAGTAAAAGCCCCAACTATAACGAATTTTTTCAGGTTTATATCCATGTAGTACTCCCCAATGTTTTCTAACACTGCCAAAAATGAAATCCAAATCTGAATGTTTATTTATATATTTTGAAACAATTTTTAAAGCATTCTTTGTGTATAAATCATCTGAATTTATTATGCCTATAAATTTACCACTTGCTAAAGACATTCCTTTATTAAAAGCATCATAAATACCTTTGTCCTTTTCGCTTACCCAATATTCGATTTTTTTTTGATATTTTTTTATAATTTTTAAACTACTATCTGTAGATCCACCATCTATAACTATATATTCAAAATTTTTAAATGTTTGATTAAATACACTTTTAAAAGTTTTTTCTAAGTGATTTTCATTATTTAAAACAACTGTTATTATTGAAAACATTGGTTGGATCTTTTTTATTTTAAATTTTCTTTTACCACCCTCTAAAAATTTTTTATTTTTAGTTCTTATAGGACGCCACTTAGATTGAATAGTTTGCATTAATATAGCTGATTTTCAATTAATTTAATTATGATTTCTTGAGCATCAACTTTAGGTTTCCAATTCATTTTTTTTTTTATTTTGCTATTATCTGCTCTTCTAACTAAAGCATCATTTTTTCTTAATAAGTTTTTATCTATCTGAACATAATTTAACCAATTTAGGTTATAATATTCAAAAATTTTCTTAATTAATTGTTTTAGTTTATATGAATTTCCAGTAGCAACAATTATATCTTCAATTTTTGTTTGATTATTAAGTTTATAAATTAATTTAACATACTCAGGAGCCCATCCCCAATCCTTTACTATATCTATATTTCCAACGTTCAATTTATTTTTTTTTTTTAAATAAATATCTTTTGTAGAAATAATTATGTTTCTTAAGTCTAGGTTTTTCTCTTTTAATTGAGATTCGTGATGAAACATAATGCCTGAGCAAATTTTTAAATTGTACTTTTCTCTAAAAAATTTTACCATTTCATAAGACAAAAGTTTGCTTAAACCATAAATAGTATCAGGAAATTTTTTACTATTTTCATTTAATTTTTTATTAGTTTTTTTAAAAATTTCACAAGATGAAGAGTTAAAAAATCTTATATTTCTATTATTTTTAAGTATAATATCTATTATATAATAAACTGGTATAAGATTACTGTACACCGTTTCATAAAATAAATAACTTGCAAGAATAGGTTTTACTTGGTCATCTAAAAAATATATTTCATTAATATTGTTTTTTATTATAATTTTTTTTAAGACTTCATATTCATAATATCTAGTAGAGTATAACTTGACTTTTTTTTGTATTCCTAAAATCGATAAATTTTTTAAATTATTTTTATTTCTAATAATGCCAAATACATTATAATTTTTATTAATTAAATGTTTTGCAAGAAAAGCGCCATCTTGACCCGAAACTCCAAAAATAAGTGCTTTTTTAATTTTCATACTTTCTTTCAAGGGCTTTTTTTTAAAAATCAATATGCTTTCTAGCTAAGACTTTAGCATCAAATTTAGATAAAGCTAATTCCCTTGTTTCATTGTCAATAATTTCTAAATCTTTATTAAAGCTTAACCAATTGATCACACTGTCAAAATTATTTACAAACATAAACTCTCTCTCTTAGAATTACCACTACCCCATATTATTAATTTTTTTTGTTCTTTTTTTTAAGATACCTTTTAATTACAAAAAAAATTTAATCTTTTCACTCCCGTAATAATTTCTTTTTTTTTGATAATGTTGATTGACTTAAAATTTTCTTTCATTTATCAATATAGATTGTTAATAATCATATAACTCTAGTTACACAATAACAGTTTATATGACATTTACTGTTATAAATAACTAATGTAAATCAAATTTGCTATAAAAATGAAAATTTCAGCCATAATAGTTAGTCGAAAGGGCAGTAAAAGAATTTTACATAAATCAAAAAAAAAAATACTAAATAAAAATCTTGTTGAAAGAAAGATTATCCAACTTAAAAAAGTTAGATATTTAGATGAAATATACCTTGGAACTAATGATTTAACTCTAAAAAAAATAGCAAAAAAATACCAGATTCATTTTATCAAAAGAGAGGAAAAGTTTTGTGACGAAAAACAAACTACTGCAAATCAAATGATTAAGAATATGCTGAGCTATGTTGATGCTGATATCATTTTATGGGCTCATGTCACAAATCCCTTTATTGATAACCATTTATATGATGATGCAATTAGACTTTTTAAAAAAAATATCAAAAAATTTGATAGTCTTTTTTCTTCTACGGCTTTGAAAAATCATTTTTGGGATCAAAATAAAAAACCACTTAATCATAATCCATTTTCAAAAAAACATATTGTTGCAAAAAAATTAAAACCGATATTTGCTCAAAATGGTGGAATTTTTATGAGATTTAGAAAAGATATGATTAAGGATGGAAGATTTATTGGAAAAACACCTTATATGTATACTATGAGCGAAATTCAAGGTTGGGACCTGGATTATCCATGGCAATTAGACTTGGCAAGGACGTTGGTAAAATTTAAATATGTTAAATAATCCAATTTTAGTTTTGGGTTCAAAGCCAGAGTCAATACTTCCAAGAGTTAAATTTCAAAAAATTTATGCAGCAAACGGTGCAGCAGAACTCTCTAATTTTTATAAAAAAACTAATACTAATTTAAAATTAATTTGTGTCGCTGGCACCAAATCTATTGATAATTTAGATGAGGTTAGATCAAGAATAATAAATTCAAATCCTGATAAATTAATCGTTAGATTTAATGAAAGTAAATATTCAAAAGAATTACAAGATAAATGTATTATAGAAACTATAAATTATAACGATCAATGGAATTTTCAAAAAAAATTTTTTTACAATCCTAATTTTTCGTTATTAATTGGTGAATTTTCATATAAAGAAAATTTAAAAAAAAAAATAAAAAAACTAATTAAATTTTTTTTAAAAAAAAAATTTCAAGGTGTTTCAACTGGCTTTTTTGCAATTTTGCTGGCTTTAGATGAAAACCCAGAAAGTGAAATTGTAGTGTCTGGTATAGGTATGTCTGGAGGAGGTCACTTCTACAAAGATTCAAGAGATCAAGGGTTTAATTATGATTCACGAGCAGCTGTAGATCGATATTTAATTAGTAAATTAAAAAATGAATATAAGCTTAGGATTTTTTCTGTTGATGAAGATTTTGTAAGAGTGTCAAAAACAAGACTTTTTAATAATAATTTAAAAGTTTAACAGTGATGTACATCATAAAATCTATCTTTATAAACAAATACTATTGGTCTTATATTTTTACAGTTTGATAATACTTCAATTTTTTTAATTTTATTTAATTCAAATTTGATATCACAATTTTTTAGTAATTTTTTTTCTTTTTTATTTACTTCAAGCCTAATACTTCTGGAAGTAGGGTTAGCAAAAAATAATTCTATTTTGTCATAATCTATAAAGTTTTCTTGAGGAATATATTTAGAATTCATTAAAAGTGACATGTTGGAAAAATCCGTGTTCTCAACATTAGATTTAAAATCTTTTGATTTTACATAAGAATTTCCATGTACGTAAGAATAACTATTATTATTCTTAGAAAAACCTAAATAACATCTGTTACTTAAGATTATTTTTTTATCACCAATATCAGAAATATTATGAAATAAATAAAAATGACCATAAGTTTCCAGCCCCTGAAAAAAATTTTTATCAATAACTATCTCGTTATGAATATCCATTTTATCTATATTCATTTTTTTTAACAAAACACCTTCATAATCAAAAAAACTTAATTCAATTGAAGTATTTTTATAGCTATATAAAAATTTAGGTAGATCAGTAAATCTAAAAATTGTTTTAAAATTATTATCTGTTCTAAATAAAAATGCATCTGAAATTGAAATATTTTTATTCAAATAGTATTTGTTTACACGAACTGGAAAAACATTGAGGGTGTTTCTTAAAAGAATTGCAAACCTATTTTTAAAAAATTTATTAAGCAATGATTTCATTTATTTCTTTTTTTAATTCACTTGATTTTTTGAACTTGTCTCCTGATAATATATAAGAAGATGGTGGAAGTGTATGTTCTAGAGATAAATGATTGTTTTTTACAGATAAAAAAATTGGAATACCAATATATTCACTTGTAAATAAATAATTTTGACTATTTATATATTCTTTTTTTAAATCAATAATATTAGTTTGATTTGTTTTAATTTCTTCTTTATGTATAATTTTTTTTTCTTTAATGTTTACAATATATAATGAAAATTTTTTTATAATTGATTTATAATATATATTTCTGAGCAATATATAATTTTTATCAGCTGATTTGTCAGTAAGCATAAATATTGAAGATAAAATACTTCCATTAACTTTAGTCATTTTATAGGGATAATCAGATTGATAAGAAGAAAATCCATCAGCTTTATTAAAAATCTTAAAATTAGCTCGATATTCTGGGGATGTATCTGTTAGATTATTAAAGTTTAATAATTCAGTAAAATTATTTGACTCAAATTTTTTTAAATCATTTTTTCTGGCAATAAAATAAATCTTGTGACAATTAATTTGATTTTCTTCTAAATAAAAAAAATCATCATCTTCTTTTGTGCTTACTTGTAATATTTTCCATTGTGAATTAGCAATTTCTAAAGAAAATAAAAAAATATTTGATAATTTTTTTCCTGAATTTTGAAATTTTGGAATTACCAATCTCGAAAAAAAATCTTTATTTTTAAAACCAAAAAAAAAATTCATAAATTAACTATATTTAAATAATACATTTTTTTGTAAAAATAACACTTTAAAAAGCTACTAATCAAATATCTGTCAAACAAATAATTTGTTAATTAATAAGGATTGCCAAATTTGTTATTATCAGTTAATCAATAAAAATATTGATGCTACCCTTAATTAAACAAATACCAAAATTTTTAACTTTTAATTTGAAAATTAGAATGGTGATTTATTTTTTTTTTTTAACACTCATTCCATTTTTAGAATTAATTAGTATTGGCTCTATAGCGGCTGTGGTTTTATTTGTAATTGATTTAGAAAAATATATTCATCTAATACCAGATTTTATCGTTAAAAACTATTTAGAGGATTTAGATAGAGTAAAAATCTTATACTTTGTAGGATTTTTTATGTTTTTTACAATTCTTATTAAGAATATATTTCTTTTATACTATGCTTTTTTTGAAAATACATTGAGAAGAAGTATTGCTGGATTTCATTCAAAATTGTTATTTTCTAATTTCATAAACGAGAGTTATTTAGAGCACACAATGACCAGTAGTTCTGAAAAGCAAAATGATATTTTGTATCAATCTTCAAAATGCTCAGATTTAATATTTTATTTAATGACATTTGTTAAAGAGTTTTTAATTGCTATTATTTTAATAGTAAGTTTGTTAATTGTTAATCTAAAGGCATCTCTTTCATTAATTGCTCTTAGCTTATTCTTGTCTCTTATATTCTATCTTTTTAGTGGAAAAAAAATAAAGAGAGTCGGAGAAATATCTAAAGAAAAAGAGTTTGAACTTATTGAAATAGTAAAAAATACTTTTAATGGATTTAAAATAATTATTTTATATGGGAAAAGAAAATTTTATGAAAAAAAATTTAATGAAACTATTTTATCTAAGTATAAGTATGAAATATGGCATCAAACAATTCAAAAAATACCTAGGCTAGTTTTTGAGTTAGTTTTCGCAGGAACTATAATATTTATACTAATTAGTTTTGTAAAAATAGAAGATGATATCAAAAGTATATTGTCTTTTCTGGTTTTTTTGTCTTTAATTTCTATAAGATTGCTTCCAATCTTTGTTAATTTAAATGTTGTGTTTTCTAATCTTAAATATTTTGAAAGACCAGTTGAAGATTTGTTCAAAGTTTTATCTCGAAAAAAAATTATTTTATCAAAAAAAGTTCATAAAGACTTTAATGGGTTTCAAAAAATAAATAGTATAGAGATAAAGAACTTATCTTTTGATTATAAAAATAAAAATTTACAAATTCTGAATAATATTTCATTTAAATTAAAATTGGGAAACATATATGCTTTTGCAGGTAAAACTGGTGCTGGAAAATCAACGCTATTAGATTTAATTACCGGAATACTTGAGCCCTCTAATGGTTCAATATTAGTAAATGGTTTAAAAATATCTAATAATATTGAAAACTGGCAAAGCAATATTGGTTACGTTCCTCAAGATAATTTTTTACTTAACGATAGTATTTTCAAAAATATATGTTTTTTAGATGAAAACCCAGATCTTCAAAAATTTAATAAAGCTATAGAACAAGCCGAACTAAAAGAATTTATTAATAGTTTGCCTGATAAAGAAAAAACAGTAGTAGGAGATCAAGGTTTAAGAATTTCAGGAGGACAAAAACAAAGGTTGGGGCTTGCAAGATCATTATATGAAAATAAAACATTTTTAGCTTTTGATGAAGCCACAAGCGCTCTTGATAATGAAACTGAACATAATATTCTTGAAACTTTAGAAAAATTAAAAAAAGAAAAAATTATTATTATTATTGCCCACCGAGAAACAACTATAAATTACTGTGATGCAGCACTTTATTTACCATCTGGAAAAATGCTAAGTAAAAATGATAAAAAATAGTTACTTTTTTATTAATGATATTTATTTATTACTTTTCATGAAACTTTTTAAAAAAATTACTTTTGAAGTGATATGAGAATAATTGAGTTTTTTGGAGAAAATAATGCTGGTAAAAGTTTTCTATTCAAAAAAATAAATTTAAGATTTAGTCAGAAGACAATTTTTTCTTTTAAAACGATATTCTATTATTATTTATTTAAAAAAAAAAAAATATCTTTAATAAAATATAAAATTGTAAAATTTTTAATACTCAATGAAGTTGGAAAATCTCAAAACTTTTTTATTAAGATATTTGGTAATTTCTATTTTAACATTGAGCAGGATATGATTAATGAAAAAAAAATTCTTTTTGTAAAAACAAAAAAAAAATATAATAAATTTTTTAATTTTTATAGTAAACAGATTAAAAACTGTAAAAATAAAAAAAAACAAAAGTTACTAGAAAAATGGATCATTGATGTTCTAATTGGATATTATCTAACAAAAAAAAATTATCCTAATTCAATTTTACTAACACCAGAAGGTATCTACCAAAGAATATATACCCTTTATAAAAGATCATTAATCTCAAAAAAAAATTTAAAAAAACTAATTATATTAAGTCCTAAAATTGATAAAGTTTTTTTAATTAAAAATAAAAAAATAATTAATTCAAAAATAAAAGATATTTTTGAATTAATCAAAAAAAAGAAAATCAAAAACTTAACTATAACCAATGACAAACTAAGTTATAAGAAAAACTTAATTCTTATGTGTAAAAATTTAATTTAAAGTTATAATAATGAAAATAAAAGTTTTACATGTTGTTGGTGGATCATTAACAAACGGTGCAGCTAAGGGTGCTAATGTTTTACATGAAGCTTTATTAAACTTAAAAATTGATTCGAAATTACTAAATGACTCAACCCCTAAAGTAAAAATTATTGATAAAAAAATTATTTTTATCAATGATACTTTTTTTAAAAAAATAATTAATATTGCATTTGTTTGCTTAGAAAAAATTTTGAAGTCAATTTTTCTTCATACTCCACGTGAAACATTTACTTTGGGGTTTTTTGGGTTTGATATTACAAAATTAAAAGAATATAAAGATGCTGATATTATTCATATTCATTGGCTAAATCAAGGTTTTATCAAATTCGGATCACTTTCAAAAATTAACAAACCATTAGTATGGACAATGAGAGATATGTGGCCATTTACAGGAGGCTCACATTACTCAATGGATTTTGAAAAATACGAAAAAAGTTACATTTCTAAAAAAATAAAAAATTTCAAAAAAAAAAATTATAAAAAAAATTTTCATTTTGTTGCAGTAAGTGATTGGTTAAGAAATAAAGCCCAAAAAAGCAGTGTACTCAAAGAATATGATATAAAAAGAATTTACAACAACATTAATACAAATGATTTTGATAAAATAACAAAAAAACAAGCAAAATCTTTTTTAAATATTTCTACTAAAAAGAAAATAATATTGTATGGAGCACAAAACCCTCAAAGCAAAAGGAAAGGATGGAACATATTTATTAAAACGTTAAAAAAATTAGATAATACAAAATATTTTTTATTAATTTTTGGTAATTTTTGGTCTCAAGAATCTTTAAATAAAATTGGAATTGAATACAAAAGTCTTGGATTCATCAATGATAAAAAAATACTAAATAATATTTATTCCAGTGCTGATCTCTTTGTGGCGCCTTCCATTCAGGATGCTTGGCCGAAAACATTTGCCGAAGCAATGTATTGTGGAACACCAGTAGTATGTTTTGATAATACAAGTATATCTGAAATAGTAGATCATAAGGTAAACGGATACATTGTTAAGAATTTTGATGCTGATTTGCTAAAGAAAGGCATTGACTGGCTATCAAAAGAAATTATGAAAAATTCTTTTAACAAAAATAATTCAAGAATTAAAATTTCAAACTTTAGTGGAGACGTAATAGCAAAAAAATATATTAAATTTTATAAAAAAATTTTAATTTGAGGATACTAATAATTACTATTTAGATATTTAGACTCACTTTTGAATTAATTCTGTCTGAAAATATATTTTACAATAGTTTAATAGCAACTTGGTGACCATGCTTTGAAAATGCAATAAATTCATATTCATTTTCATTAAAAACTTCAGTTAAGGCTCTATATTCACCTACATCCCAGCCAGGAAGATTATATAATTCGTCAAATAGAATTATAGCTCCTTTTAAAATAAACGGTTTTACATTTTCCAATATATATTTGGTTGTCTCGTAAGTATCCACATCTACGTGAATAAAATTAATTTTTGGTTTTTCTTTTTCGAGAAATGGTTTTAAAGTATCTTGAATCCATCCTATTACAGGTGTTACATTTGAATTTAGCTTTGGTATTTTTTTATTTAAATTAAAAGTACCTTTTGGTTTATCATCCATACCAACCCAATCCTCTCTTAATCCTTCAAAAGAATCAAATCCATAAAATCTATGTACATGCTTGGACATATAATTAATAGTATTCCCCCTCCAAACTCCAAATTCTAAATAAAAGTATTCTTGATTTGGATCATTTTTGCTTGCCCTCTTAATAGAATATTTTCTTACACCCAAAGAGTCTAAGAATACCGCATTTTTAAAAAATTTTTTGAAATGATTATACGATTTTTCAAGTTCTTCTTTTTCATACATTTTAAAAGGTGACCTATAATCTTTTACTAGAAATCGATTGTCAGGTAGCATTCTATCCCTGATTACAGTGAGTATGCGTTTTATTCTATAAAATGCGAGTTTTATTAATTCATTCATATAATTTTACGTTGATTGATTGTTAATGGCATAAAAAAATGTAAAACTACACTAATTTCTTAAATAGTAAAGTTATTAAGATAGTAAATATTTTTTAATTCAGAACCATTTTTTCTCACACACAATAGAACCAAAGCTTACTTTTAAAAAAAAATTTTATTTATTCAAATATTATAATTTTTTTAAACAGTCTAAGTAAAATTTATCTTTACTAAAATTTACTTTATCGTCAAATCTTTCTGATAACTTTTTCCAAATTAAGTCACTTTTTATATTATTAATATCGAGTAAAATGTCTTGGAAATATTGACTCGACTCAAATTCCTTAAAAGGCAAACATGTCTCTAAATAAAAAAGTAATTTTTTTGCTATGTGTACTTTTTGTTTACTCAAATTAAAATCATTTTTGGACAATTTATGTAGTTCTAAAAAAAATGTTTTTTTTGAATAAAAATTTTTACTAATTCCCATATTTGAATATGCCGGATATCCGCAGGTAATTGGTTTTTTACCAGCCACAGCAAATTCTAAACCTATCGTTCCCTTCATGGTTATTACAGTATCACAAATTTGGATTAAGTTTTGTGTAGTTATCTTGGGGCATAATATTATATTTTTAAAATGTCTTTTTTTTAAGAGGTTTTCAGCAATACCTTTTTCTCCATATATTTTTGAAGCTGGATGTGGCCTTATGATAAAGAGGATGTTTTCTTTTGATTTTGAAATTTCATTTAATGTTTCTGTATAAAATGAATAATAGTCTGTAAACATTAAATCATATCCAGCACCATGCGGGGCATCAGAGAATGCATGTAAAGCAACTAAAATAATTCTATCGTATTTTTTTTGACAGCTAAATTTATTTATAAAGCTCTTCTTAGTATAATTTTTTTTTAAATTATTTGCTAATTTAACATCCGAGTTATTTGTATAAAACAATTTGATTTTATTAGAAAATCTTTTTTTTATAAAATGATCAAGTAAGTTTTTTGAAATATTTAAATTATTAAAATATTTTTTTTGTTTTTTGTCATGATAAATATTTCTCATTCCATATTTAAGATGATTTTGATTATACTCTAAAATGCTGTTCTTATTTTTAAAATAACCCGCTTCTAATACCCTGATTTTAAATTTTAATCCAATTCTTATAGATAATGAGTCATAATTTGCATAACTAGCAGTACTTACAACAATAGCTTTTATTTTGTTTTTTTTTATTAAGTTATATATTTTTAAAAATTTAAAAATTGTAAAAAAAAGTAAAATAAACAACCTTAAGTTTTTTTTTTTGTTAATAAAATTGAGTTTGTTTTTAATCCAACTATCGTAGATCAAATCCCCAATTTTAACTCCCTTTAGTTTGAAACTGTTAGTTAGCCAGCTAAGTGGTGAAATATAAATTTTGAAAAAATAAATTCCAAAATAATAAACTGTTTGAACTAAGATTTTATAATCTTTTAGATAATCAAAAAAATTGTTTTTGTATATAATATTATTTACTCCAAAGCTTTTATAAAACTTAATAAAATTACTTTTTTTTATCTGATTACTTAAAAGTCTAACATTCAAAAAATATTTTTTATTTAATGCCGATGTAATTAATGTGGAAAATAAAGCACTTCCAAATCTATTTCTATCTACAATTAAAACTTCTTGTTTAGATTTGGTCTGATTTATTAAATTTTTATTTTTTTTTATGAATTTAAAAAAATTTTTATCCATAAAAAATTAAAAAAAATCTTTTATTTGCTTAACAATATATTCTAAATTATTTTGATTTAACATAGGGTGTATTGGCAAACTTATTGCTCTTTGAAAATAATCTTCAGCATTGGGATAATTTTTTTTTTTAAATCCTAATTTTTTATAATATGGTTGAGAATATATAGGAATATAATGAACATTTGTCTCTATTTTTTTTCTTCTTAAAAAATTAATTAATTTATCTCTCGTTTTTTTTGCTAATTCTCTATTCAGCAATACTACGTATAAATGTAAACTGGATTTTGCTAGCTTGTTTATTTGTGGAATTTCTAAAGGCAGATTTTTTAAATTTTTATCATAAAAATTTTTTACAAATAATCTTTTTTTATAAAAAAAATCTATTTTTTTTAATTGGCTTATTCCTAAAGCTGCCTGGACATCATTCATACGATAATTGTAGCCAAGCATATGTTGTTCATAATACCAATTTGTGATTTTTTTTTTTATTAATGAATTTTTATCACGTACTATACCGTGATTTCTTAACATAATTAATTTTTTTGCAATTTTTGTATTATTTGTTACGACCATTCCGCCTTCTAGTGTGGTAATTATTTTTACAGGATGAAAACTAAACACTGAGATGTCGCTATAGTAACAATTTCCTAAAATTTGTTTTTTATAATATGCTCCCAATGCATGTGAAGAGTCCTCTAAAATCTTAAATTTGTATTTCTTACTCAAGGATTTTATTTTATCTAGCTGACAGGGTTGTCCTGCAAAATTTACAACTACAAGGATTTTGGGTAATTTTTTTTCTTTTTTTGCTATACTCAGTTTTTTTTCTAACTCTGATACCGATATGTTGTAAGATTTAAGATCAATATCGACAAAATCTACCTTTGCACCACAATATAACGCACAATTTGAAGAGGCCACAAAACTTATTGGCGATGTCCACAAATAGTCATTTTTTTTTAATCCAAGAGCTATGCAAGCTATATGTAAAGCACTTGTGGCAGAATTAACAGCAATTGCATGATTGGATTGTGTAAAATTTTTTATCTTATTCTCAAACTCAGTTATTTTAGGGCCTGAAGTAACAAATTTTCCCTTTAAAACATTTACAATTTCATTGATATCCTGTTTATCAATACACTGCCTGCTATAAGGTATCATTTTTTAAATTAAAATTATTTAAATCTTTAATTTCATTAATAGTTAAAAAATGCTTATTAGTACCTGAATTGTATTCAAAATTTTGCTCTACTTTTTTTCCTATTTCACCCTTAAAATTTTTCTTATACTTTTTTAAATTTGCCAATGAATAATTAGGAGTAATAACATAATATTTTTTAAACATTAAAACATTTGACGACTCATCTTTAGAGGTTAAGCTTTCATGAATTTTTTCACCAGGCCTTATACCAATAATTTTTTGCTTTAATTTTGGACCCATAGCTTTAGCTAAATCAGTGATTTTTATAGAAGGAATTTTTGGAACATAAATTTCACCTCCTTTCATATCATTAAAAGCATGATTAACTAATTCAATGCCTTGATTTATAGTTATCCAAAATCTAGTCATATCTTTTTCTGTAATAGGTAAAAAAGTTGATGAATTTTTAATTAAATTTATAAAAAATGGAATTACTGATGCTCTTGAACCAATCACATTCCCATATCTGACTAGAGAAAACTTAGATTTAGATCCTACAAAATTATTAGCTGAAATAATTAGTTTATCAGATGCGAGCTTGGTCGCACCATATAAGTTTATCGGATTAACTGCTTTGTCAGTAGATAGTGCCAAAACTTTTTTTACTTTATTCTCTAAAGCAGCCATTACAACATTTTGAGTTCCTAAAATATTCGTTTTAATACATTCAATAGGATTATACTCAGCGGCTGGTACTTGCTTTAAAGCTGCAGCATGAATTATAAAATCAACATCTTTTGTTGCTATTTTTAATCTCTCTTGATCTCTAACATCTCCTATAAAATATCTTAAACATTTAAATTTATTGGCATTAAACATGTTTGACATTTCAAACTGTTTCATTTCGTCTCTTGAAAAAATTATTAATTTTTTTGGTTTAAAGTTTTTCAATAAAAATTTTACAAATGTTTTTCCAAAAGATCCTGTTCCACCTGTAATTAAAATAACTTTTTTATTAAACATAAATTAACACTTTAAATTTACGCTATAATTAATGGTTAATAAAAAAATTACAACCTTTATAAATTTTTAGAAAATTAATCTATTAATACTCTTTTTTTATGAACTAAAACAGACTTGCAATCTTAATTGATAATCTAATATTAAATTTTAAATTTATTCTTTGAAATCTTGAAAAAGTCACCCTCGCCTGGATAATTGAAATAACTTGAAATTAAAAATAGATTATTTTTAAGTAAGGACACTATTAATAGGGTACATAGCTTTAAGTTCAAATTATATTTTTTAACAATAATTTTTTTATAAAGATTAATTGTATATTTTTTATTATTTTATAAAATTAATTCAAAAAAGATCTGAATATTTCAGTACCTATTATTTAAATTCTTTTTTCAATTACAAAGCCAAATAATTAAGATCCTAGGATAAGAAAGTCTATTTCATTCTTTTATTAACTTTTTATATATATTATAAAGTGTAGTATTGATGAAAATGTCATTTTCAAAAAAAGGGCAAGTTAAGTTTACTTATTTTTTAACCAAATAAAATTTTATTTTTTAAAATAATTGTAAGATATTTTAGCAAATTTAAGGTCTTCGGTGGTATTGATGTCTATTCCTGAAAAAAGATCAAGTTCGTAGTATGTTGTTTTTTTCATAAGTTTTTGATCACTTAATAAATATTTGATTGTTTTGAATATATAAAAGGTGCCTGTGTCATGATATAGTTTGGGCAAATCTTGAGACCTCGCTCTATAAAATTTTGTATTAATATTAATTAGTTTATTTTTTTTAACTTTAAAGCCTCTGTGGGGATTGCTATCAAATTTTTTGACAGCAATTAGTCCATCAAAATTTTTTTTTTTTATTTTTAAGTATGCTTCAACTAAGTATTTTTTTTTTAACATTATTGCAGTTGGATAGATACAAAAAAAATATTCATCAATGATCTTTAATTTTTTAATGACATCTTTCAAGACACTAAAAGTTGAGGCATAATCATTTGATAGTTTTTTATCTCTTAGGAAAGGAACCTCGGCTCCATATTTTTTTGCAATAGATGCAATTTTTGGACAATCTGTTGAAACAATAATCCTTTTAAATAATCCAGATTTTTTTGCAATTTTAATAGTTATACCAATTAGAGGTACATTATCTATTTTTTGAATATTTTTATTCTTTATTCTTTTACTGCCTGATCTTGCTGGAATAATACATATGGTCATT
>ENA-UOXV01002071-UOXV01002071.1-marine-metagenome-genome-assembly--contig:-NODE-2071-length-26698-cov-40.950981_pt1 | contig 26698 bp, 24 predicted proteins | sample MGYA00238165_ERZ766961 | MGnify/ENA primary metagenome ERZ766961 (study PRJEB28924, sample SAMN03173240) | marine metagenome | biome: Marine; feature: Water; material: Subsurface seawater | place: North... | reverse complement strand
ATTCCGTGATCCTTGGCTGTTGAACGGTGGTCCTTTAAACTTGGGCCTTGGGCCTTGGGCCTCGGACCTTGGGCCTTGGAACAGGGGTCTGGCAAGATTTCGATGAATCAGTTTAAGATAGGCGAAGTGGTGATCTTTGCTTTGTTCGCCTCCCATTTTGGTGCAGCTCTCCATAGACGCAAAAGACACTCTTGGGTCACATCCTCCGCCTCTGCACGGTCATTCAAGATCCGTAGGGCTTGGATGAAAACGATAGGAGCGAGACGTGAAGTCAAGGCCATAGCTGCGTTGCGATCGCCATTTGAAAATCTAGTAAAAAGCTCCTCATCCCTGTGCCTTTTCATTGTTTCTAAAAAGTCATCTGTACAAGAATTTTTCAAACTACCATCCAATTTCGTCTCAGCCCCTACTTAATCAAGTCTGCGGCAAAACCAATGTCGTTGTTATCAACACGGGTTGTCTAACGTGCTGGGCGTTGCAAAGAAATCATGCAACCAAGTTGACGGTTACGAAGATTATCGGAGCCAAGGCGACAATTAAGTTAGCAATAATCAACCATTCTTCGACCATATGCTCGGACTTTGGTATTTCATCCCTAAACATTTCTTGTGCTGTAAAGGCCTTAACTTCTTCGTCAGTTAGGCTCTTTGCTTTTGGCCTTGTCATCCTGCTATTCATTGGAAGCGTCCAACTCTTTTCGAGAAATCATCCCATCTTTATTTTTATCAAGAAATTTAATCATCCGTTGCCCGCCAAGCCTGGCTTGCATTTCTGTTTGCTCGACAGTGCCGTTTCCATTTGTGTCCAGACGCTTAAGTAACCAGTTTGACCGTTTTGTCATTGTGAGCATTAACTCATCTCTGCTCAGGCTACCGTTGCCGTCGATATCAATATTTGCAAACCTTGCTGTGCCATAGGCCTGGATTTCAGCCTTGATGATCATACCATCACCATTGGTGTCCAGAACTGAAAACTCTGTTCTATCGCCGCGGAAATGCTGTGCAGATGCTGGTAAGAATGTGAGGGCAGCCATAATAGCTAATGTCACAATTGCGATCTTGTTCATTTATAAATTCCCTTCAGTTGATCTGTTTATGGCTGTTCGAGCGCGTAGCAATTTTCCTGCTTGGTGTTCATAGAACGCACCAGCTCAAAGACTCCGTCGAATAAATTAGAAAATTATTTTGGACCTAACTTGCTGGCGCAAACGAAACTGTATCTCGTAGCCTTCGCAAACCCATCAAAGCCCCAAAAGTGAAAGCTTCAAAGATCAAACAAATGCAATTAATGTTGCGAAATTATTGTTAAATGATAAAATTATTGCATATTAATATTTCTTTGAAAAAATGTGCGCGATGGAATTTAGACAAGTAGTAGAAAATTTTAACGGAAAACTAACCGGATCGGATCGTTTATTAATATCCCTCGTGCTCGGTGATCCCCTAAAAGTTGCCTTTCAGTCTGCAAATGAGCTTGCTAATCGGGCAGACGTTCACTCTTCAACTGTAGTGCGTTTAGCCAATAAACTTGGGTTTGATGGTTTCCCTGGTCTGAAGAGAGCACTCCACCAAGAGGCAAGAACAGCTTATGATCCAAGCGATAGGATCCGAAGACGACTGAACAAGGCAGGTGAAAGTTCAAATCTCGCAGTGCTAATTCAGAGTGAAACTGCTGCAATTGAGGCAATTCTCGAAACGTTATCACAGCACGAGATAGACACAGCGGCAAATATTCTTCTTCAAGCCAAACAAATTTATCTTGTAGGGCGCGGCAGTGCAGCTCCATTGGTAATACACTTAGAGCGCCGTTTGCGTCGATGGGGTTTCCAGACTTTAATTGCTCTTAACATGCAAAAGAGAGACCTAGCAGCAAGCGTCATAGGCATGGGCGAACAAGACGCGCTAATTTCCTTCGCGTTTCAAGCGCCAACCTCATTGCATGCTGGTTATTCAGCACTGTTAAAACATGCCAATTCAGTCGGGGCTAAATCGATAGTCATTAGCGACTCTTTTGGACCAACCTTAAGACCAAATCCAGATGTCCTGCTGAGCGTTAGTCGGCACGACGAGGCAGAACTCTCAATGCGCACAGGGCCATTAGTGGTTTGTGAGGCATTGGCTGTTACTTTAGCTCATTTATCGCCTGCAAGAGTTGTGAAGGGATCTGAAACTCTAGAAAAATTGCGTTGTGAATTTAGAAATGATGAGACGTAGATGGAAACCCTTTTGATCCGATCAGACTTTCTCACGAAGACACTCAAGGATCCTGTTAACTTATTGTTAATAGCGTTGTTAGCTGTCCTAAGTTATCTAATTTTATGGCCATTTTTTGAATTAATATTACAAACAATAACTTGGGGTGATGGAGACCGCCGGCTGTCTCGAGCTGCAATCCCAGGTGAGCATACATGGTTCCACTGGCTACAAGTTACAGCCAGTCCACTATCATCAAAAATCCTATATGAACCGCTTATAAACACTCTAAAAACTGGCTTGATCTCAACTGTGTTAGCTTTGTTAGCAGGTGGTATGCTTGCTTGGTGCGTTGTACGATCTGACATTCCTGGTAAAAATTGGCTGCAACCAATTCTAACGTTGCCTTACATTGTGCCCTCATTTGCTATCGCACTAGCATGGGAAAGTCTGTTCCGTAGCCCGAAGGTTGGTGGACAACCGGGCCTCTACCAAGCTTTATTTGATCTATCACCTCCCGAGTGGCTTTCTTATGGGACTTTTCCAATTTCTGTTACCCTCGCAATACACTATTTTCCCTTCGCTTACCTTTTGGTCTGTGGGGCTTTAGCTACGATTGATTCGCAGATGGAAGAGAGCGCGCTTATTTCTGGAGCTTCTCGAATGATGATACTACGCCGGGTAACGTTCCCAGTCGTAGCGCCAGCGTTTGCTGCGGCATTCATTCTGACGTTCGGCAAAACTATCGGTCAGTTTGCTCTACCATTCTTACTCGGAGCCCCCACACAATTTCATACGGTTGCAACAATGGTCTATGCAACGTTAGCCCTTGGTCTGGACTCCATGGCTTATGTTTTAGCAATCGTTCTTATCGTTATGTCGTTGATCGCAATCTGGCTCTCAAATCGCTACGTTGGTAAAAAATCAAGGCGCTTTGAAACCATTAGTGGAAAAGGGTTTCGAAACCGTCAAGTCAGTCTGGGGGGTTGGCGTTGGCCAATATTTCTAAGTGTTGCACTGTTTGCTTTTGTTGTTGGGATTTTGCCTCTTTTGCTTTTGGGTTACCAATCGCTAATGTTGTTCGATGGTTTTTTTGATTTAAGCAACTTTACTTTACACTTCTGGACCGGAGAGTCTGACCCAGAAATTGCCATGGGTGAACCTGGCGTGTTGCACAATCACAATATTATAGGTGCAGTTTGGAACACATTAGAATTAGCATTTCTTTCAGCAGTAATCGCCTCCCTGATTGGATTGTTAATAGCCTATATCGTCGTGCGAAAACCCAATAACCATCTAGCTAAATTACTAGATCAGGTTTCTTTTATACCATTTTTATTTCCTTCAATTGCCTTTGGAGCAATGTACCTTACGATGTTTGCAGAGCCAAATGGACCCATTCCCGCACTATATGGGACCTTCACTTTATTGGTGTTAATTTCAGTAGTTAATCGATTGCCCTACTCTGTCAAAACAGGGGTCACTGCGATTACCCAAATTGGTAGAGAATTGGAAGAGGCTGCAGAAGTTGCGGGCGCATCATGGATACAACGTTTCCAGAAAATTGTAGTGCCACTGGCTAGTTCTGGAGCACTAACGGGCATGATGGTTAGCTTCGTCGGTGTAATGCGGGAGTTATCATTGATCATTCTGCTGATTACACCATCAACAAGGGTCTTAATGAGCGTTGGCTTTGGCTATGCAGAGGAAGGACTAACGCAACTCTCACATGCGTTGGTGCTTATAGTGGCCGTGCTAACAATCATTGGCGAGTTGATTTTATGGTGGGCTGGAAAAAGCAAGTTTGTACGATTAAGAGAAAAAGAAACATAAATTAGAGGATCAAATGTCAGACATCAAAATTCAAAATTTGACAAAGCGCTACGGTGACATGTTGGCGCTCAACGATGTTTCTTTGACAATCGAATCTGGTGAATTTTTAATCCTGTTGGGCCCCTCAGGTTGTGGAAAAACAACTTTACTTCGGTGCATTGCTGGCCTTGAAACTCCTGATGAAGGAGAAATTATCATCGGAGATAAAGTCGTTTTTTCCTCTGAAAAGAATATTTTTATTCCACCTGGCGACCGCAATTTAGGAATGGTTTTTCAGAGTTACGCTTTGTGGCCTCACATGACAGTACGTGACAATATGAAGTTTGGCCTCGATGTCATAAAAATGCCTGTCCAGCAAGCAGACAAACGTCTTGCGAAAGTGCTAACCGACCTCGGGATGAGCGAGTTACGGGATCGCTATCCTTCTGAACTGTCAGGTGGACAGCAACAACGTGTAGCATTGGGCAGATTACTTGCAGCTGAGCCAGCGGTATTTTTAATGGATGAACCTCTATCTAATCTTGATGCCCGGCTTCGAATGGACATGCGGGTTGAATTAAAAAAATTTCAGGCATCTACGGGCTCCACTACTGTTTACGTAACCCATGATCAAACCGAAGCTATGACAATGGCCACACGGGTTGTGGTGATGAAACATGGAAATATTCAGCAAGTTTCTCCACCAACTCAATTATATAAAAATCCGCAGAACACTTTCGTTGCTGACTTTATTGGCATGCCAAGAATAAATTTATTATCAGCCAAACGTCCGAAACGCGCCGGATCAGTATTTACAAATGGAGATATTGAACTCGATATTGGATGGTGCCCTGATCAAAATGAAATAATAATTGGCGCTCGACCTGAAGATTTAGCCATCTGCAAAGCCACTAAACACAAAAGTAGTAATTTTACAGTATCCTCAGTCTTGCCGAATGGTCCTGAGGTCATTGTCCAGCTGATTGGCGGCTCAACAAGCCTTCTTGCCCGAGTGAATCACGACGTCAATTTACAACAAGGTGAGTTGATGGAAATTAGTTTTGATAAAAAAGCTTTAAATATTTATGACGCCGAAACTGGACAACTTATAAACCGTCCAGAGAGTTAGGCGCATTAATAGGGATCAGTTTGCTGACGACTGTAATACCCATAAGAAAACCGAGGGTCAGCTAGCATAGTAAGGGAGGAAATTATTATGATACATAAAATAAAATGGAGCGCTGTGTTGTCTGCATTATCAGCAGTTTTTTTAGCAGGTAATATTGCGCATGCTGATGATGCTTGGCTCAAAGCGTCGGGCCTTGGCCCCTATGCAGATACAAAACAAGATTGGTCTGCAATTGAAAAAGCTGCTAGGGCTGAAGGAAAAGTAGTAATCTATTCAGTGTCATCACGTTTCTCAAAGTTAGTAAAGGGATTCAAAGAGAAATATGGTGTTGATATTGAAGGCTATGACATACCCTCTGACCTTCAATTAGAAAAATTTCGGCGCGAACACAAGGCAGGAGTGCATGTTGTCGACGTTTTATTCAATTCCGAAGCGCCTTTGCTTCTGAACGAAGCTCTTCCAGATAAATTAGTTTGGAACTTTGTACCCGATAGTGTCGCCAGCGATCTTAACAGCAACGAAAAAGAACCATTGTTGATTCAACGCCACAGTAGTCGCGTTGTTTATTACAACACTGCGTTAAATCCAAACAGCCCACCAATAGATAGCCTATGGGATTTAACCCGGGAGGAATGGAAAGGCCGCACACTCCTACCTAGCCCTCTGGAAGACGGCCTAATGGCTAATTTCATGCAGACTATTTTGCATAATTCAGAAGCCATGGAAGCTGCCTATAAAAAAGAATTTGGATCGGACATTGAATACTCCAAAGGAGTTCTGAAAGCAGTCAAAAAAAATCCACTCATCGAGAAACCAACTGCCTCTATGGAATGGTTGCACAGGTTTTTAAAGAATGAGCCCGTCTTTCAAGGCTCAACAACAAAAATCTTCAAAAACGTTGGGGATGTGAAGCAAGAGAAAGCCCCGATTGGTATCACGACATTCTCAAAGATGAGGCAGAATAAAAAGGGAAAATATGCTGCTGCACCAATCTATAGTCTTGAACCAGCTTTTGGTGTCAGTTACCCAACTTCTTTGATGATCGCGGATATGGCGCCTCATCCGAATGCAGCCAAATTGTTAATAAAATATATGATGGAAGAGGGATTCAAGCCCTGGAACGAGCCCGGTGACTATGCAGCTAGATCATCGATCGAAGCTGAACAGGTTAAGAAATACAACCTACCAAGTTTTGGTGACCTTAAGCTCTTCGCTCTAGACCCGGACGAAGTATACAACACCAAATATGGATTCTTGGCAATATACCTTGCTTTGAACTAAGGGTGAAAGACGGCACTTCACCCTTTGAAGTGCCGTTCTCCGATCTCATTATCTGTTAAATAATCATATTAAAGCTTAATTTGACCATGAAAGGATCATTTAATGATACGCGCTATCCTATTCGATGCGGGCGATATTCTTTACAATAAACCGGGACGCAAGAAATCACTTGATGAATTTTTGATGTCGAGAGGCTATGAAGCGTCTTCAAGCCCAGATCCTATCGCAAAAGCTCTGCGTTTGAGCGCTCACGCTGGAGAGATTTCAGAGCGTTCATTTTTTGAAAAATTGATGGATCATTACGGTGTCACAAATCCACAACATGTAGAAGAAGGCATACAACTGCTTCATCGAGAACAAAGAAACGTGGTTTTCTTTGACGGTGTTGCGGACACTTTATTCCAACTAAAATCTTCGGGATTTAAACTTGGCATCGTAACCAACACCTATAACTCAAAGGAGGAAAAATATCGGTGGTTTGCATCTATCGGAATCGATCAGCTTTGGGATAGTTATGCAAATTCGTGCGACCTTAAAGTGATTAAGCCTGATCCACAAATATATCTTGCAGCGCTTGATCCCATAAATGTTTTGCCCACGGACGCAGCATTCGTTGGCCACGCTAAAACTGAAATTGAAGGCGCTAAAGCTCTAGGAATGACCACGATACGTTTTAACCCTGACCCAAACTGTGTTGAGTCTGATTTTTTAGCAAAGAAGTTTTCTGACCTTCTTAACCTGTCTTGTATTATTGAGGCAAATAACGAACCAAAAGAATGATATGACTATCTCTTGGACCCTCCTTAACTTAAGTGCTGCAGCCATTCTACTCATTCGGGCAGTACGAATGATTCAAACTGGAGTTCAGCGCGCGCACGGCCCACTAATACGTCGACTTCTTAAAAGCACAAAAAGCCATCCTTTGTTGACCAAGAAGATAGCGGTGTCCGTATAGTCTTGTTGGTTGCGGGGGCTGGATTTGCTCAAGACCCTACCATTAAAAAGTGGGTGTGAGGGCGCTGCGGAGGCGCGACATTGATTTGCCCTATTGCCTTCGCGCCTGCTCTGCGTCGTCCCAAGCAGTTAATGCTTGATAGTCTGGAACAAAACCAAGACCTTTTTTTGCATCAGAAGACACAACCTGCTGAGACGTAACAACATCGACTACTGCTGGCGCGTTTTCAATGGCACGCGAGATAGCTGAATTCAACTGACTTATATCTTCTACTCGTTCACCGTGTGCCCCCAATGCAATGGCCATCGCCGCATAATCTGAGTGACGTAAGGTTGTACCAATAACGCGCCCACCATAATTAGCTTCCTGATCAAAACGTTCAATATTCCAAGCCGCGTTGTTTGAGACAATAAAAACAACCTTCGCTTCATGCCGAACCGCTGTGTCAATTTCCATGGCATTTATGCCATAAGCGCCATCACCATTAACAGAAATGATCATTCTATTCGGATAGGCCAAAGAAGCGGCTATGGCGAACGGAACCCCCACTCCTAGACAACCAAATGCACCAGCATCCATATAAGTATCAGCTTCCAGTCCGATACGTGCGAAACTTAACAAGTCCCCGCCATCAGCAACCGCGATGTAGTCGTCGGTCGCGACTTGAGCTATCGCATCAAAAATCGCCATAGGATGGATTTTTCCATCGGGGCCAACATTGTCATTCACCCGGGCACCAGTCTTTTGAATACGCTTCAAATGTTTGTCACGGAGGTCATCTAACCAATTACTATCACGTTCCCCTGCATTCATGTTTAGAACATCACTAAGTGCGTTAAGGCTTGTTTTTACATCAGCTAGCACCTCGACATCACCACGACGGTTGTCAATCAATTCGCCAGTCGAGTCAGCAAGGCGAAGAAATTTAGCTTCAGGAAAGACTGCTGGCGATCCAAAGCCCAACTGGTAGTCAAGCTTTCGGCCAACCGTAATGACAAGATCAGCACCATTCATTGCCGCCGCCCTCATTGCACCAACAAACGCTTTGTTGTTGCGATCAATTAAGCCGCGGCTCTCTTGTGTGTCCAGATACACAGCATCGACAGTGTCAAGGAAGCGGGTCAGCTCATACCTGGCATTTTTACCACCGCGACCTGTAATTACTAATGGGCGCTTGGATTGCCGAATCAGATGAACAGCTTGTTCAATCAGCTCAGGATCAGGATATAGCTTACGTATCAGCTTTGGGATCATCCAATCCTTTGGGATTAGCGTTTTCTTAACTGAAGTTCGAAGGACGTCAGTAGGAATTTCTATATAGACTGGGCCAGGTTCACCAAGATCACCAAATGCACGTGCTATAGCTTCATCAAACTCTCGAATGACTTGTTCAGCGACGCGTGCAGTTCTTGAATAACGGCATATCGGAGCCAATATCTCTGTGTGGGGTATGTCTTGGAGCGGACCCATGTTCGCTTGAGGCCTTGAAGTACAGCCTCCGATGAGCAGAACCGGCGTGCGAGCCAAAGCAGCATTAGCCATTGCCGTGACACAATTAGTTACGCCAGGACCTGCAGTGACCATCGCAACCCCCAGTTGACCAGTTAATTCTGAATGTGCATGAGCCATATGTACTGCGGCCCCCTCGTCACGCACATCAATGATGCGAGTGCCTTGCTTGCCAAGACAGTCCCAAATTGGCTGGATATGACCTCCCTGAAGACCAAATATTCGGTCTATTCCTCTTTGCTTCAACAAGGATGCAATCCATGCAGCGACGCTATTAGCGTCTTGATTCAGATCCTGAGACATTAAGCTCTCCATTAGTTTTGATCGCCTTCAGCAAGTATATCACGCAGGATACGGTGCATAATTTTACCGGTTGTATTTCGAGGCATTTCATCAGAAGTGATAAAAACAATTCGGCGCGGCCTTTTGAAACCGGCAATCTTATTTTTAGTCCACTCAATCAATTCAGCTTCACTCAAACTAATGCCAGTTTTCAAAACCACCGCCGCGGTAACAACATCGCCCCACTTGGGATCAGGGCAACCAACGACCGCCACGTCCTTCACCGCTGGATGAGCACCAACCACAGCTTCTACTTCAGTTGGGTAAACATTTTCACCACCAGTAATGATCATATTTTTTTTACGATCTATCAGTTTGATGAACCCGTCAGCATTTCGCACGGCAATGTCACCAACCGTCAAATAATGCCCATGAAACGCTTCAGCTGTTTTTTCGGGCAAATTCCAATAGCCACTGAAATTATAGGGCGAGAAGGAATATAACTCCCCAGGCTCGCCGTCTGGCACTTCATTTCCCTGTTCATCAAGAAGCTTTATAGGGCCCGCACCAACAACCTCCCGGCCAACCGTACCTAATTGATTGAGTTGCTCATCAGGATGAAGCATGGTCACCCAAGCAGCCTCGGTTGATCCATAAAGTTCAAAAAGGCCTGCATTTGGAAAGATATCCATGACAGCTCTTTTTGTTTCGACCCTTGCGGTAGCAGATGAAATCATCAATTTGCTGACAGCTAATAAATTTTTTCTATTTCTAGTTTCAAACGGAACATCAAGTAACATGATGTAATGGGTAGGCGTTAGCGAGGTAAAACTCGTTTTATATTTTTCCATCACATCCAAACATTCCTCTGCATTGAAACTTTTGGCAGAGAATATGGTAATTGTGGCGCCAACGCTGAGAAGACTAATAAAAAAGTACAGTGAATTTGCGTGGCACATAGGCATAACCAAAAGCCCATTATCACGCTGAGAAAATCCAAGTTCCACACAAGTCATCATGGCAATAAGGGACGCCGACTCGTGATTACGAATTGCGCCCTTTGGGTTGCCCGTAGTGCCAGAGGTGTACATCAAACACCATGTGTCAGATCCTTCCATCTCGTTCAATGACGGCGTAAAAGATCCAGCCTCTATGAGAGCTTCGTAGCTTTGCCAACACTCTGGTCCCGACACACCAATATATATAGTTAGTTTTAAATGGGGTTGGATATCAGGCTTTACTATCTCAACTAAATCTATGAAATCGGTTTCAGCAATTATCGCTGCAATTCCACAATCCGAAAAGATATAGCTAATTTCAGGCGCGCTTAACCGGAAATTAACTGGTACTGCTATCAAGCCAGTCTGCGCCACAGCCACATAGATTTCAGCCCATTCGAGGCGGTTATAAGCCAGTATTGCAACCCTATCGCCTTTGGATAGTCCAGCTGTCAAAAGACCCGCAGCTAGCCGAGTAGACCGATCATTCCATCTTTGGAAGGTTAATTCTTTGGTAAGGTCCCGCACGCCTACTTCATGAGGCCTCACACGGGCCTGAGCGGCAAGCATTTGATCAATGTGCAGCAGTCTGCTCATCTTTTGCCCACTACTTTTTCATTTGACACAACTGTGTCTTTGTAGGCCTCAAACAACCTCTTCGAAGCGCTATTTGCATGATCAAGAGCAAGCTTCTCCGCAGTTGCTGAATTTCCTGCAACAACTGCAGCTAAGATGGCCTCATGTTGTTGCCATATGTTTTGAGGCGACTCCACGTGCCTCAGCACCTCTCCCATCGCTCGACGAAGATATTGCCAATGGATACGTGCGCTGGTTGCAAAAAGTGGGTTATCTGCAACATCATAAATCAAATGGTGGAACGCCTCATCGAGAGTAATCTGAGCAACAATATTGCTTTGGGAAATGGCTGCTCGGCCTTTTGCCAAAATATCCTCGCCAAGCTTTTCTGTTCGGCTTACTAAAAAAGTATCAACACTCAGTTTTTGGGCAGCTTGCCGGGCTGCCAGACCGTCCAGGGCACAGCGAATATCATAATGCTTCTGCATCAATTCAGCATCAAGTGGAGCAACATAGAGGCCGCGTTTATCACTTTTGATAACCAGTCCGTCTAAGGATAGCATTACCATTGCTTGCTGAACTGGCTGCCTGGAGACGCCAAGGCGTGCCGCAAGTTCTTCCTGACGGAGGTGCATACCAGCTTCAAGTCGCCCAGACACAATTTCATCCGCAACAGCTTGATAAACCTGCGCAGATAGATTTGTCGGTCGAGATAATGTTTTCATACTTACACTTTCTGAATTCTGAATTCAAAAATGCCAAAACACTAAAGAGGTGTCAACTGCCTCTATTTCTGAACCAAATGACTAAATTTTTTTATTTTTGAGGAAAAAAGAGAAGAAGCATTAATAAGTCACAGCGAGGGATGAAAATAACAATAGTTGCGGGGGCAGAATTTACTCAAGACCCTACAATTAGTTCTTGGGTATGAGGCTGTTGCGGAGCTCGCAACCGCCGCTCCTTGCACCTTGGTTACACCGTGATATTTCGACTGTTTATGCCTGTAGGTTTATCAAAATACGGGCAATGAGCCAGTGTTGCATAACAGCAAAGCCACGCATGACTGGTTAAACTACGTCGATCACACAGGCTGGAAACAATTCTTCGGGCGCAACAAGTCGGCCAGCTAAATATTGCTCAATTGAGTATCTGCAGGCAGCCTCTAGTTCTTTTTGGTTTTGCGCATAGCCATATGGCCAATAATCCGGGCCCATCGCAGACATAGTTTTCTCCATCGCTTCGTTCAGCCAAGGCAGGGACAGCCTGTTGGCAGATCCAAGCCAAACCTCACGCAGATTTTGCATTGCAATATCACGCGCCTCTGTGAATGCGCCCAATAACGCAACCGGGAGATCAGGGTTCTCATCAACCAGTGACTTGCGCACAGCAATGAGGTGCATGATTGGGAAAAAACCTGTTTTTTTATGATATGCTCGTTCAGCTGAACCAAAATCTTTGACGATACGGACAATCTCAGGATTGCCGTCGAGGAAAGCCCTGGGAGGGTTGGGGGCAAGCAACGCATCTATATCGCCACGAAGCAAGAGGTCCTGAAGAGTTTCCCCATCCTTAATCGCTTCAACGATCATACCTTCGGGCAGGTCAAGTGATAATCGCTCATGCCGCACCCCGGTATCTAGTGCACCTGTGCGCCAATGGATGCTGGCCGGGCTAACCCCGTATTCATCAGATAGCAGGCCACGCATCCATAACGCAGCAGTCATTTGGTACTCTGGCACACCGATGCGTTTCCCTGCCAAATCTGCAAGTGTTTCAACACCACTTCCAGCGCGCGCATAAAATCCGTTGTGACGGAACGATCGGCTAACAAAGGCCGGTATTGCGGTGTAAGCACTCTCGCCGCGTGATATTTGCAAAATATAGCTTGAGATCGACAGCTCTGTGATGTCAAAACGCGCTTCTTGAACAGCAATTGGAAAGAGCTTGCCGGTGGGCAAAATGTGACTCTCAAATTCCACTCCTGGAATAGAAACTCGCCCCTCGTGAAGTGGCATACATCTGTCATGATCCCAAGTTGCAAGTGTCAGCCGCATATGTTTGTCCCCATATTTTTACAAAAGTTTAAATGACATTGTCTTCGTTGGCAAAACCCAATGGTACGCCAACCGCATTCTTGTGGCTGCATAGTTCCCAAAGTTGGACTTATAACAATGGAAACCTACATGATGCATTTGTGTCACGATTTTCTAAAAAATTAATTGGTCATCTTTTAAGCTTGTTGTTTCAATCTTGCATTGGTGGCTGGGCCTCGAGCCGCGCTGCTAAGATTGGCGATGTACCAATTTAAATTCTAAAACTTTTTCTCTTGCAGTGGTCGAAGTTAAGTGGCCATGTAATCTGATAGCAGCAACTTAATGGCGCTACTTATCTGAAACTTTTTTGTTCAAAGAAACATGTTCTCAAAATTAAAGCTGGCCAGCTCTGAAGAGAAAAAGCAAAAAATCATAGCTCATCGAGGGATGTCAGGAAAATATCCAGAAAACACTATTCTTGCATTTGAAGCTGCACGGTTGCTGGGCCTTAGGTGGATTGAGACCGACATAAATATGCTCGGTGACGAAACCCTTGTTGTTTTTCATGACAAATCTTTTGGCCGAACGGTTTCTGGTAACTGTTTAACTAAAAATGTGAGTTGGAAAGATTTTAAAGATCTCGATGCTGGCCTTTGGAAAGGGGAGGGTTTTGCAGGGCAAAAAGTAATGCGCTTGGGAGAGCTGATCACTTGGGCTGAGACAAACAACATGATGCTTATCCTTGAAATGAAAATTTATGACTCTCGCAAACGTCGCGCTGCTGAAGTACTCACATCCGCGCTGCGCAACTGCAAAAAAGCAAATATAATTGTTTCAAGTTTTGACATCGATTTTCTGCGGCACTTCAAACGGTCCTGCAAAAACATTCCGATTGCAAGTATTCACACTTCTTTACCAGAGAATATTAACAGTTTAATAACGGAACTAGACATAGAGGCTGTGCATTTAGACCATTGCTTACTTCGCAAATCAACTGACGTACTTTCCTTTCATGCCAAAGGAATAAAAGTTAGGGCATGGACTGCAAATGATCCATTTATTGTCAAACAACTTTTTGCTCTGGGTGTCGACATGGTTATGAGTGATTACCCAGAATTAATATAGGTTTGTTTGTTTGCTCAAGTGAAACCTTACCAAACGTGTTTTTGACCAAACAAGGTTGTACGAGATAACGCCACATGGAAAAGTCAGACGGTTTGAATCTAGTGGCAAACCAATTGAATGAAACATGATTCCCACACCTGCCAACTGATTGGTTGCACGCACCAAATTTAAGAAATCAGGCTTCCAATCAAAACAATTTGAAAACTACCCGTAATCAATCTTGCTTTTAATAATGCGTATAACATAGCTTCAATGGCTCAATGACCTAGGCGGTTTATGCTTGGACATTGTCATTTCTACCTCCTAGCTACATATCTGGCGATCCGCCAAAAACACTTTGCGAAAAATAAAGCCTGGAACTACGGTTTTTAGTAATGAATTGGCCTAAAGCCGAATATTTTCGTTTCGTCAGTGCTCCAACTGATGTGATGATATTGGGAGATGGGCTTGCTAAAAAAAAGGTGGGGCAAGTACAATTGCAGTCCATACGTTAACCTTTGGCCCCAGGATTGCGGAATGAGCAAACAAAACATCCTTATTATAATGGTCGACCAATTGAATGGAACGCTGTTTCCAGATGGTCCAGCAGAATGGCTTTATGCGCCAAATCTAAAGAAACTAGCAAAAAAATCTGTGCGCTTTGAGAATTGTTACACTGCGTCGCCATTGTGCGCGCCAGGGAGGGCAAGTTTTATGTCTGGCCAGTTGCCATCCATCAGTGGTGTATATGACAACGCTGCGGAATTTCCATCAGATTTACCTACCTATGCGCATCACCTTCGTCGCGCAGGGTATCAAACTGCGCTGTCGGGAAAGATGCATTTTGTTGGTCCGGATCAACTACATGGTTTTGAAGAACGTTTGACAACCGATATTTATCCTGCTGATTTTGGTTGGACGCCAGATTATCGTAAACCCGGTGAACGCATTGATTGGTGGTATCACAATATGGGATCTGTGACGGGGGCAGGTGTTGCCGAAATCTCTAATCAAATGGAATATGATGATGAAGTGGCCTATGAAGCGACACGCAAACTCTTTGATTTGTCACGAGGTCATGATCCGCGTCCATGGTGTTTGACGGTCAGTTTTACGCACCCACATGATCCCTATGTTGCGCGAAAAAAATACTGGGATCTATATGAGGATTGTGAACATCTTTTGCCAAAGGTGAGCGCGATGGATTATGATGACCATGATCCGCACTCTAAACGGATCTTTGATGCGAACGATTGGCGTAATTTCGATATAACTGAAGATGATATAAGAAAGTCGCGCCGCGCTTATTTTTCCAATATATCATATCTAGATGACAAAATTGGCGAGATCCTAGATACGCTAGAACGCACGCGTCAAGAGGCTGTTATTTTATTCGTTTCCGATCATGGAGACATGTTAGGCGAGCGTGGTTTGTGGTTCAAAATGACATTTTACGAGGGCGCGTCGCGAGTTCCGATGATGTTGCACGTCCCCGGAATGGCACCTCATCATGAAACGACCCCAGTCAGTAACATCGACGTATGCCCAACACTTTGTGATTTGGTAGGTATATCCATGGATGAAGTCGATCCGTGGACTCAAGGCGAGAGTCTGCTGCCGTTAATCAACGGGCAGAGGCGTGTATCGCCCGTTGCGATGGAATATGCCGCTGAAGCAAGCTATGCGCCGTTGGTATCATTGCGCCAGGACAACTACAAATTTAACCGCTGTGCTCTGGACCCTGATCAATTGTTTGATCTGGCTAGTGACCCAAATGAATTGATCAATGTTATAGATGATCCAGTCCATGCAGATGCCGCAGAAAAATTTAAAAAAATGGCGAATGCACGTTGGGATTTAGCTCAATTTGATGAGGAGGTGCGACGCAGTCAAGCACGCCGCTGGGTGGTTTATGATGCCTTGAGAAACGGGAATTATTATCCTTGGGATTATCAACCCTTGAAAAAGGCGAGTGAGCGTTTCATGCGCAATCACATGGACCTAAACATGGTCGAGGAAAGGCAGCGTTTTCCTCGTGGAGAGTAAAAAGGACAATACCATGCAGGCAGACTATGTGATCGTTGGCGCGGGAAGTGCAGGATGTGCAATGGCCTATCGCCTCTCTGAAGCTGGAAAATCCGTAATTGTCATTGAATATGGCGGCACCGATGCTGGTCCGTTGATCCAGATGCCTGCAGCGCTGTCTTATCCGATGAACATGCCGTTGTATGATTGGGGATACCTCTCTGAACCAGAACCCCATCTTGGTGGCAGGCGTATGGCGACACCGCGGGGCAAGGTGATTGGGGGATCATCATCAATTAACGGTATGATCTATGTCCGTGGGCATGCCAAAGATTACGATTACTGGGCTGAAAGTGGCGCCGAAGGCTGGAATTATGCCAGCGTGTTACCTTATTTTAAACGTATGGAACAGTGGCATGATGGGGGGCATGGCGGGGATGCATCCTGGCGGGGGAAATCTGGCCCATTGCATGTGTCGCGTGGCCCACGGAATAACCCCTTGACCCGCGCTTTTGTCGACGCGGGGCGTCAGGCGGGATATCCCGTAACAGGTGATTATAACGGCCAGCAACAAGAAGGCTTTGGCCCATTTGATGCAACGATTTGGAAAGGCCGTCGTTGGTCTGCAGCGAATGCATATTTGCGGCCTGCTTTACAACGGAAAAACTGTATTTTGGTGCGCGGGCTAGCCCAAAAAGTCGTGATAAAAAATGGTCGCGCTACTGGGGTACAAGTTAAAAAAGCAGGAATGACTAAAACTATAAATGCGAAAGAGGAAGTGATCATTGCAGCATCCTCTATCAATTCTCCAAAACTGTTGATGTTATCAGGCATTGGACCTGGTAGAGAACTGGCCAAACATGGGATTGAGTTAGTAGCCGAGCGCCCTGGTGTGGGTCAGAATTTGCAAGATCACTTAGAAATGTATATCCAGATGACCGCAACCCAGCCCGTAAGTCTTTATAAATACTGGAACCCGTTTATGAAGGGGCTGATTGGTGCTCAATGGCTTTTTACCAAGACGGGTATCGGGGCATCTAACCAATTTGAAAGTGCTGCCTTTATTCGTTCACAGGCGGGTGTAGAGTACCCGGATATTCAATACCACTTTTTGCCGATTGCTGTGCGATATGACGGGCAAACTGCTGCTGAGGGACACGGCTTCCAAGCCCATGTTGGCCCCATGCGGTCTCCATCCCGGGGGCAAATCACGCTAAACAGTGCTGACCCAAATGAAGCGCCAAAAATCCAGTTCAATTACATGTCGCATGAAAAAGATTGGCAAGATTTCAGAACCTGTATTCGTTTGACACGCCAAATTTTTGCCCAAGACGCGTTCTCACCCTATGCAGGGTATGAAATCCAGCCAGGCAATGAGTGCCAAAGCAATGAGGACCTCGATGCTTTTACCCGCGAAAACGTGGAGTCAGCCTATCATCCATGTGGAACTTGTAAAATGGGTTCAGCCAACGACCCAATGGCTGTGGTTGACCCAGAATGCCGCGTAATTGGAGTTGATGGGTTACGGGTTGCGGACAGTTCTATTTTTCCACGTATCACCAATGGAAATTTGAACGGGCCATCGATCATGACAGGGGAAAAAGCTGCTGACCATGTTCTGGGACGTGGCATGTTGGCACCAGAGAATAGTATTCCATGGATCAATCCAGCGTGGAAAACATCTCAGCGGTAGATAAGCCAACATAGAGCAATGGTTGTGAGTTTTTTGCAAAAAACTGGCATCTTGGCTCTCGTTTGTCGAACCTAAGTTCAGGTATGGTTTTGCTGAAACGGTGCGAGGCAGATTAGGTATTAAAATGGCTTAAGTCGAAGTTTTGCCATATTTAAAAGCAGCAGTGAATACGGCAATTATTTGGAACACAAAAAAGCCACCTCAAATATGAGGCGGCTATATATCTGATATAAATTAATAATTTTAGTTGTGGGGGCACGTAACCGCCGCTATTTGCACCTTAGCTTTGCAAAAGTTTAAGCCCTGCTAGTTTCGCAAGGTGGCCTGCATTTGTAGAAACAAGGTGGAAGTTGCCTAAATCATCAATATGTTCGATGTCGGCCTGTATGGCGTTCTTACTGTTACGCGTAGCTAACTCGGTGAATTCCAAGCTTGATATCCATAGTTTCTCTAATCCATATAAAAATAATTACATCTTTTATATATTAGCTATTGCTAATTTAGAATTTACTAATATATAAATACGCATGATTGAACTGGAAAAATTTGATAAAGCAGATTTTGAAGCCCGTGCCGTTGATGCCGCCAAGCTTATGCGTGTGTTATCCAACGAGCAGCGGCTGTTGATTCTTTGCCATCTTGGCGTTGGTGAACTCTCAGTCGGAGAAATTCAGCAATTCCTGGCCCTGTCTCAATCGGCTCTTTCACAGCACCTCGCTGTGTTGCGATCAGAGAACATCGTCTCGACCCGGCGTGAATCTCAAATCGTATTTTACCGGATTTCAGACCCGTCCACGATCAAGATTATTTCAACACTCGCAGAAATATTCTGCCCCTAGAGCGAGGATAAAAACCAATGTCATCTCTGACAAAATTGAATTCGCAGGACGTCTTTGAAAAACTCAATAAAAACGAAATTCAATTGATTGATATTCGCGAGCAAGATGAATTCCAGCGTGAACATATTGAGGGCGCATTATCTGTTCCACTGTCGGAGTTAGGCAACTCAAAAGCTCTTTTTGACCCGGACAAGCTCACAGTCTTTATGTGTCGCTCAGGCATGAGAACGAATACCAATTGCGCTTTGCTGATGGCGAAAATCACAAACGAAGCCTTTATGCTGGAAAATGGCCTTGATGGCTGGAGGAAGGAAGGCCTTCCCATTCGACAAAACAAAAGGGCTCCTCTGGAATTAAACCGTCAAGTTCAAATTACGGCCGGTACCTTGGTTTTAATAGGTGTTGGTTTGGCCAAAGTTGCTCACCCCGGTTTCATAGGCCTTACGGCATTTGTTGGTGCCGGGTTTGTCTTTGCTGGTATCAGTGGCTGGTGTGGCATGGCTTCATTGCTTCGCATTTTGCCATGGAACCGGCCCACTACTTCATCAACGTAATGATTGACATCGGCACTACAGAAATTTTACTAACCTTAATCAGCGGCGGAATTGTTGGTCTTTTTCTGGCTCTGTTTGGAGGCGGCGGTTCCGTTCTAGCTGCGCCTTTGCTGCTTAACCTGGTTGGCGTTCTTGATGCACATATCGCCATCGGCACTTCAGCGGCGGCGGTTTCCGCAAATGCCGCCGTTGGGCTGATTGGTCATTGGCGTAAAGAACGGGTCAAATGGCCATGTGCATCAGTTTTTGCCGTCGCGGGTGTGATTGGATCACTTGCTGGCTCAACCCTGGCAAAATCCATAGAGGGTGATCTGTTACTTTTTGCATTTTCCATAGCGATGGCGCTAATTGCTCTGTCGATGTTAAGAAAGCCAAAAAGCGAGGGCAACATGAATGTTAGGATAAACGCTGAGTTTATCTCAAAACTAGTTCCCATTGGGCTGCTAGCGGGTTTTGCAGCTGGTTTTTTCGGCATTGGTGGCGGTTTTCTCATTATTCCTGGGCTAATGCTGGCAACCGGGATGACCATTACAAATGCGGCAGCTTCGTCTCTTCTTAGCGTCACAGTGTTTGGCGCAGCAACTGCTGGAAATTACGCCGTTTCAAACCTTGTTGATTGGCATTTATTCGGATTGCTTCTGGGCGGTGGATTGTTCGGCACGTTGATCGGGCTTAAACTGGCTGGCCGACTGGCTGAAAACATGCTGTTGTTGAGACGCTTGTTTGCAAGCATGGTTATTCTTGTCGCCCTCAGTATTGCGTGGCAATCGATGTATATTTCTTGATTCCCTGCTGTTGAGGCAATAACAGGGCAGCCCTCAACATCGTGTTGTTTAAATGTTTAAGCAAGAGTGGCAGGAATAGACTTCAATTGCGTTAAGGATTTCACCAGCTGTTAATTTATAAGATAATTAATGTCGTTTATCATTCCCCTCCCTTAACTTGGCTAGGTGAAAACGAGCTTAGCTGTCAAAATTAAATTGGGGAAGGGAGGCGAGGCTTTCCTTAAGCGCTTCTCCCCACTCTCGCGATATCATTTGAAAATATTCGTTTTCGGCGCCAATTTTTATCGCTTTTGCGGGCACAAAACTATCTAATTTGTAAACATTAAGGTCAAGTGGCGGGCCTACAGACAGGTTGGCCTTTATGGTTGAGTCAAATGAAACCATCAACAATTTAACAGCGTCCTCAAAATTCATTCTCGGATCAAACGCCCTAACCAGGATAGGGCGTCCATATTTTGTTTCACCAATCTGAAAAAATGGGGTTTCTTCTGACACTTCAATAAAGTTTCCTTCAGGGTAAATTAAGTAAAGGCGCATTAGCCCACCTTTAATTTGTCCACCAAGTATAAAGGTTGCAGAAAAAGCACTCTCGGCTGTTTGCTGCCCTCTCGAAGATGTATCTATTACTTCTGCAAGCGTTTTACTCACCGTTTGCGCAACCTGAAACATAGTTGGCGCCTCCAAAATAGAGGGCGATCTCTCATTACGAACTTTTGTTTGCTCTGACAAAATACTGACCACCGCTTGACTGGTCGCTAAATTGCCGGCTGTAGTCAGCAGAATTTGCCGCTCCCCGAGTACGCCCCAAGAGAAAGTTTTAGGATATCGCGAGATGTTGTCGAGGCCACCATTAGTCAATGTGTCCGACATAAATACCAGCCCACGAGAGAGCTTTAGGGCTACACAATATGACATTTCATATGGACCTTAATTATTGTTGGTTGATCATTATTCGTGTAGCGATTTGTTCTTCACCACTACCGAGTCTAATGCCAGATAACGGGATCACGTCTGTGTAATCAAACCCAGTCGCAAGTTTCACGTAACGCTCGTCAGGCGCGATTCCATTAGAAATATCAAACCCAACCCAGCCCAAATCTCTGACATGGATCTCTGCCCATGCGTGGCTTGCTTCCTGTGTCTCTTCATTACGCATCATCAAATATCCACTAACATAGCGTGCACTAAAACCAAGCAGGCGTGCCACTGATGTAAAGGCATGAACATGATCCTGACACACGCCTGCCCCAATTCCCATGGCCTTTTCTGCAGTTGTGTTGACATTAGTTTTTCCCTTTGAATATTTGATATTAGCTAATACACGCGCTGAAAGATCATGCAAAACTTGCAGCTCACTATTCTGATCACCTTTCTCAAACCTTTCTATCTCTTTACTGAGTTGACGAAGACGAGGTCCAGGCAATGAGAGGTGAGTGCTATTCTTGAAAAGATCAAGCGGAAGACCGTTATCATGCTCTCCCACTATTCCATGCGTATCTGAGACATCAACTTGCCCTAGGCAAGTGATTTGCATTCGTGTTGCGTGAGCGTCATGTTTACAGAGGTGCACTTTATTGCCGTGGTAATCAACCGCCTCCATTACAATTGCCCCGCCCTCAACAATGATATCCCATTTTGCAACACGCTGACTGGATAGGTTTGGCGGCGTGAGGTGCAATCGCTGGACAACAGAAGTCGGGGTCGTTTCATAGTCAAGTATGGTTTGATGTTTAATTGAATGAATCATGGCTAGTTAAGATTAAAATCAATTGCAACCTTGAGGCTTAATTCATGGTTCTTTGCGATATGATCACCAATGAAATCCTTAAGATTAATTTTATGTATATTTTTTGAACGGTTATTATTTAAACCATCAACGATTTCACTCGCTATTTTTGAGCTTTCATAAACCCTGCCGTAAATATTTGATAGATTATCAAGATTTGATTTTAACTGTCTGTAACAAAAATTTATTGACCGCGGCATTCGTTCGTCAAAAATCAAAAAATCTGCAACTCCACTTGGGTCTAGCCTTCCTTTTTTTAGCCAATTAAATGAACGCCAAGCGGCAAGAGAACGAAGCATTACTTCCCACTGACCTTGATCCTCATTGCCTCCAATGACTTTTGCGGTTGGTAATAAACGGTGATATTTTTCATCTATGGTTCTAATTGTATTGTCTACACGTTCAATATAAGTGCCCAGACAAAGGAAGTTGAAAATATCGTTATGTAGCATTGTCCCATAGAGCGCGCCGCGGAAAAGAGAGCTACCTTTTTTGATACCGTCAAGAATTGTTGGTAAATCATGAATATTTACTGGGCGTTTTAACACCGTCTCACAAGCTATCCAGCTCTCATTTAGCGATAGCCAGACCTCTCGAGTCAGACATGTGCGCACAGATCGGCCATTCTGCCTAGCTGCAGACATAAGGGACATCACGCTATTCAAATTGTCCCTGTCACGAAGCAAGAAATTAATAACATTTGTCGGCGAGTTGTTCTCGAATTTTTTATCGAAGGTTGTTTTAAATCCTCCGTTTACTAAAATTGCTGCCCACTCCTCTCTGCCGCCATCCTCGCGAGATAAAGCATGGTTTAATACAGCTTGAATTCGGCGAGCGGTATTCTCACTACGTTCCAAGTATCTTGCCATCCAAAATAAATTGTTCCCGTGGCGCCCAAGCATTTATTTTCCTAACACCCATGTATCTTTAGTGCCGCCACCTTGGCTGGAGTTTACAACCAAGGACCCTTTTTTAAGCGCAACGCGGGTCAGCCCACCTGGCGTGACTTTGATGCCATCGGGTGATACGAGCACGAAAGGCCGCAAGTCAACATGACGCGGTGAGAGGCCACTCTTTGTAAGAACAGGTACTGTAGATAGCGCCAACGTCGGTTGTGCGACATATTTGCCCGGGTTGGTTTTTAGTTTTTTTGCAAAGGCAGCCAGTTCTCGTTTACTTGCTGCGGGACCTATGAGCATCCCATACCCACCAGAACCATGCACTTCTTTAACTACCAACTCATTCAAATGGTCAAGTACATAGCGTAAGTTTTTAGCCTCCGCACAGCGCCAGGTTGGGATATTATCCAGCAGCGCTTTTTCACCTGTGTAAAATTTTATAATATCAGGAATATATGAGTAAATTGCCTTATCGTCAGCAATCCCTGTTCCTGGAGCGTTGGCAAGTATTACGGCGCCATTACGGTATGCGTCGAAGAGACCAGGTGTGCCAAGGAGGCTATCAGGGTCAAATGACATAGGGTCGAGAAATTCATCATCAATTCGTCGATAAATAACATCGACAATTTCCGTTCCGGCGGTGGTTCGGATCATTACTCGTCCGTCACAAATTTCTAAATCAGACCCTTGAACTAACTCAACACCCATCTCGTCAGCAAGAAATGAATGTTCGTAATAAGCGGAATTGAAAATGCCTGGCGTTAGCACAACGATATTGGGATCACTGATATCGTTTGGTGCACAGGATGAAAGTGAATTAAACAGATCCTTTGGATAGCCGCTGATTGACTTGATATTGTGAGTGGTAAACAATTCTGGGAACATGTGTCGCATCGTTGAACGATTTTCTAACATATACGACACACCGGAAGGGACCCGAGCATTATCCTCAAGTACAAAAAATTCATTAACACCTGTTCGAACAATATCAACGCCTAAAACATGTGTGTAAACATCACCTGGCGGTATGAAATTACACATTTGCGGCAAGAAAGCCCGATTCTTGTATATCAGATCAGCTGGAATGACACCCGCTTTAATAATCTCTTGGCCATTGTAAACGTCCTTTAAAAAAGCATTTATGGCTGCCACTCGTTGAATTATACCTTTCTCCAATCGTCGCCACTCATTAAGGGCAAGTATACGCGGGATTAGATCAAAAGGGATTAGACGCTCTTCGCCATCCTTGTCGCCATATACGTTGAAAGTAATACCAACACCGCGAAACAGTTCCTCAGCAAGAGCCGATTCTTTTGATAGTTTCTTCAGATCTTGCTCGCCTAGCCAGGACATTAGTGTTCGATAAGGCGCCCTAACTTCGTCACTTTGTTCGGTGAGCATTTCATCAAACATTTAAGCTAGCCTCCGTCTGTCAGGACACTATTCGAATTTTTACTTGATCAGAAAAACAAATAGCCATAAAGCACTAAATTTGTGCTGCTGATTTGAAATGAATTGAAGTTTATTTGGGTTATTCATTTTCAGAAGGCTCTCCAACCCACTATAGGACAGGAATACGAGCCGCAGGACCCAACAATAAATAGCCCTGCGGCCCTCTTGCTAAAGTCATTCTGAAATACGACGGTGCTCCAGCACCCCCAGTCCGAGGTCTGGGGGTGCTGGATCAGGGCGTACGACACTTGGAGCTTTAAACTGCGTTCAGATGAGGCACCAATAAATCGGCGTGCGACAAACTAAGTGTTGACGATGATACAAGCCAGACGTTTCAATATCGTTAAACGCGGCGATCAGCCCGCAAATAATTATTACGTATTAATTGCAATGACCCGATGGGCATTAATTGGGCTTTCGCCAATATTAAATTCTTTAGAGCAACATTTCATTCTATTTGAAACCAAAGGCGATTATGTAGAACAATATTTTTGCAGTTGATTGAAGAATCCCTCTTAAAAGCCTCGCCACGTTAGAACCATTTATAGACACAAGCTCCACTAAACAGATCCAAACCTGATCCAAGCGATGATTTCGGGTTTAAGCCTTTATTATTCATTCGGGCGCAAACGCTTTATCTATAAAACCTTGTGCCATTGGCATTGCGGCCGGATTATGCACCGCCATGAGCCTCAGCACCCGCTCGGCAAACTTTTTGTCCTTCGAAACACCCGCTACCTGCAGAGCAAGGCGCAACGCCTGTGAATTTTGCGGATTAATATCCAGATATCGCGCCAAAAGCGGTTTGGACTTTTCCATTTCGCGGTTCAAATGATAGGTTACCGCCAATGACATCAGGCTATTCGGACTGTCAGGGTCGAGGCCTAGACTTTTACGAAGGAATGTCTTGGATTTTGCAAACATCCACCATTGACCAAATTTTTGACCAGCCTGATCAAACAGCATCCTGTTTTCCGAGGCAAGGCACGCCGCCTCCAACGCCTGAACTAGATCAACCGATGGATTGCGCATAATCGGCCCTGCATCATAAAGCAAATCCGCACAATCCCTGATTGCCTTGCCCTGCGCAAAGAACGCCTCAGCATGATCTATACCAGCTTCATCGCGGCTGCTTTTCAGCAGCGCTGATAGATAAAAGATCGGAATGATCTCGCTCATATCACCTCCACCCGCCGCCAGAATACCAACCAGCCTGCCCGCCTCATCGACAACCGCACCACCACTATTTCCGGGCAATGCCTCTGCATCTGAATGTATCCGTGCCCGTGGATTGGCCCCAAGATTGGGAAAATTGGCATAGCTGCTGGGATTATAGGCCAACGTTTGGCTGCGCCCCTTATCGAAGGCAACAACATGCAAAATTTGTGCGGTGCCAGTCGCCAAATCGGGTGTCAATTCTTTGGATATCAATTCCTCGAGGCTTAATTTTTTAGCAATGCCTTCTAACCTCAGAATTACCAAATCAACCGGCACATCATGCGGGATCGGTCTGGCGCTCTTGATATCACCTGACGCCGTTCGCACCGTGATTACGGCGTGATCTTCGACAACATGGCGGTTGGTTAGGATAAAATTTGGTGCGATCATGGTGCCGGACGCAATCATATTCGGCGTCTTTATGCCCACCACCTTTTGCATCCATGCGCAAACGGGTGCTGGTGCGCCGCAATTTCTTGAAACTTCTTGTGCTGGAAGCGGTTTAGCAAACATACTGATTGCCAGAAACATTCCAAAAGCTATGCATAGTCGTTTTGTTGGCGCGCCACGACACGCCCAAATCGGCATCAGCAGCTTAATTTCTAATTGATCCAACCCTCTAATTACCATTGAGGGTGTCAAGGCGGCTATCACGGCCGCAACCAAACCGGTAATATGTATATCTGAACGACTGCTTTTTATAGTAATCTTGATGTTCATTGCGAACAGGGTAGAAGACGCTTTCGGGTTCAATTGGCACAACGGAGTTTTTAGGTGCCAGACGCTCAGCTATCAGGCGCTCAGCATCTGTCTTGTAATAAATGGCAGGGCTATAGGAGCGGCCACGATCGCAAAACTGGCCGTCACCATCTTCATAATCAATTGTAGCATAAACATGCCTGACTAGTTCTTCATATGAAATGATTTTGGGGTCGTAGACAACCTGCGCAGCTTCGCGGTGATCACCCCATTTGCCAGCTTCATACCGAGGACTAGGACTGGTGCCGCCAGTAAAGCCGCTAATTACTTCGCTTACGCCATCAAGCTTTTCTGTGTCTGCTTCAGTGCACCAAAAACACCCCCCCGAATACGTAAAGGTTTCAGCGGTTGCAGCAGTTGACGCCATGCTGGAAAATAAAAAAAACGCTGCAGCGGCAAAGATGATGTTTTTCATGTCCGTGTTATCTCATTTGTTGAGCGTTCAGATATCTGTTAACGATTTGATGCCATAAACTAGCATAAGACAATTATGGGCACACGATACATAATATTGTGTCAGTGGGGCTTACTTAAGAGCGCACCAACCACGGTCCACGCGTCTTATGCGTCATAACAAACAGGGGTCATTATGACCACTAAATCATCTCTGCCCAGGCCACCGTTGCCGTCTAAGTCAATATTCGCAAGTAGCGGCCTTGATAAAGCTGGGCACAAAGCAAAAAAACAAACACCCCCAGGCCAAAAGCGAGGGGGTGCAATGATTTAGGGTACGGAAGGATACGGTGTCAGAATTTGAACCTGCACTTGACGCATGAAATTACTTCTCATCGCCTTCACCAAGCTAACAAATGCCCTA
>ENA-UOXV01002070-UOXV01002070.1-marine-metagenome-genome-assembly--contig:-NODE-2070-length-26701-cov-5.671208_pt1 | contig 26701 bp, 26 predicted proteins | sample MGYA00238165_ERZ766961 | MGnify/ENA primary metagenome ERZ766961 (study PRJEB28924, sample SAMN03173240) | marine metagenome | biome: Marine; feature: Water; material: Subsurface seawater | place: North... | reverse complement strand
GGCCCGCGGGACCGTCCGGAGTGGGAACCGCCGAGTTGCGTGCTGGGGAACTTTCCGCACGCGTGGGTGCACGCCAGTCGGTGGGCGAAGGACCTTTTTCTCGACTTGTTCGTCCAGGCCCCCGCGGACGTCAACGCGTATCTTCGAGACTCGACGTACGCCAAGACACACCTGGACGTCTCCAGCTCGAATAAGGATCTTGGTTCACGGCTGAGAGATATCAGGCGGATACACGCGGGTTTGGTGGGTGAGCGTCCGTACGAGTATTCGCACTGCGTGTCGTGGGCGGCGGCTCGGTTCGAGGAGTACTTCGCGAATCTCCCGAATCAAATGTTGAAAAACTTTCCGCCGGAGCAGACGCAAAAGGACGGCACCAAGCGCGTTCCGTTCTGGACCGGCACCAAGCGCGTTCCAGCGCCCATCACGTTCGACGCGAACGTGCCCTCGCACGTCACCTTCGTGGTCGCGGCGGCGAACTTACGGGCGGAGGCGTACGGACTACGGGGATCGCTCGACCCTGATGTTCACGCCAAATTCACTCTCGCAGAGACGAAAGAAAAGCCCGACGCCGCGATGGACGCGGACACCGGCGGCGACGGCGCAACGGACGAGGCGGCGCGGAACGACAGGGACGAAGCGCAGTGCGCGACGCTCCTCGCGGAGTTGCCGCCGAGGGAGACGCTCGTGGGTTTCAGGGTGAGGGAAGCGCCGGTGTCGGGAGCGGGTTCCCGCGAGCCTCTCGTCGCCGCGTTCGTCGCCGCCGCCGCTAGCCTCCGGGCGGACGTCCACGGCATATGCAAACCGCTCGGCGACGCCGACGGCGACGTGAGTGGTGGTGGTAGGTCATTGAGCGGCGACACGAACGGGCTCGAGTGCGTGGATTGGCTCGGTCTGACCGCGACGGGCGCGAGGCCTGGGGCGCCCGCGGCGGCTGCGCTGGCGGGCGCGCTCGTCGCGATCGAGACGCATAAACTCGCCGCCGTCAAGGCTGCGAGCTTACGGGACGAGTCGGAAGCGCTGTTTGGCATCATCGAAGGTGGCGTGGATTCGAAGGAGGATTTGAAGGCTTTCGTTCAGAGACCGTTTCGTCACACGTACGCGAGTGTCGGAGACTGGACCGCGTGCGTCAGCGCGGCTCCGAGTTCGGTACAGACGCAAATCGCAAAGACGATTAGTAAAGGCGACTTGCGCTGGTCCGTCTGGGACGTCATAGACATGGACTGCAGGGACGGGTTGACACTGCAGGGGTTCATCGAGCGGTTCGAACGTGAGGTTGGTTTGCAGTGCGGGATGGTCAGCCACGGCGCGAGCTTGCTCTACGCGGATTTCATGAACAAGGCGAAGATTAAGGAACGTTTGGAGTCGCCGCTGGCGTCGGCGATGAAACTCGGCGAGGACGCGACGCACGCGACGTTGTCGGTGGGCGCGTGCGACGAGAACGACGACGACGTGGACATACCCGAGGTTCGCGTGCGATTCCGGTGATTAGCGTTCCGCCGTTTGTATCACGGGCGAGAGGACGTACCCTCGTGTCTATCGACTCGATCGACTCAAAGGACGAAACTCGTTCACTCCCTTTGAATATCATAATAAATCGCTTCACCACCCGAACGACGAGGACTTCTTCCCCGGCGCCGGATCGTCGAACCGTCGCGTCGTCCCGCCGCCGTACTCGTCCCCGCCGTCCTCATCCCCCGAACCCCGCTCGAACCCGTCGCTTCCTCCGCGCCGCGAGCTTGACCCGCCTCTCCGCCCGAGCGCCCGCGCCGAGGCTCGAACCTCATCCTCCCGCTTCGCGCGATGACCGGACGACCCGCCGAACAACGACCCGAGCCACGAACCGCCGCCGGAAGACGAACCGTCGCCGTCGACGTCCTCGTGGAACCCGATCGATCGATCCCGCGCGTTCCCGAAAGAACCGGAAGAAGACACATCGTCGAACGAATCTTCCCCGTCGCCGCCGTCGTCTAAAGAATCTCCGTTCGAGTCTCCGAATCGATCGGCGAAGGCGTCGGGCGAGGGTGGCTCGCCGTAGGTATCCCTATCCGCACGGCGGTGGCTCCGCTTGCCGTGGTGCGGCATGCCAAAGTCAGCAGCCGCCGCGAACGCGTTCCCGTGTTTGTGTGGGGTCTCGGACGACGCGTCCTCGGCGCCGATGCCGAAGGGATGCGCGAGCGAGTCGAAGAATCCCGCGACGCCGGCGTGTTTGTGCCCTTTAGCGGGATCGTCCGGGTCGATCCTGTCGCCTCGTTCGATGGCGCCCATCGCGGGATCGACGAAGCGTTTGTTGACGTACTCCTCGACTCGCGGGATGGCGAACTCGGCGGCGCGTTCGGCGATGTGGTGTTCGAGTCCGCCGTGAGGCTGCCCGTGCCTGCGTCGTTCTCGGACGCGTCTGTCGTGTCGTTCGTCGCGTTCGCGCTCGTGCCTCGTGCGGAGGGATCCGGACGATCCGAGGCTGTGGTGCCGGTCGCCGTGGAGGTCGTTGACATCACGCGCGTCGTGCATCCGGAAGCCGCCGTCGAAGCCGTCGTCGTCGCCGTCGAAGCGGCCGGTGCGACGACGGCGACGGTGGCGATCGCCGTCGAAGTCCGTGCGCACCAGTCCGCGGTCGTCGGGATCTATCCTGTGCGCGTCGGTGGTGTCGCCGATGCCGAAGAGCGACGGCGCGACGAAGAGCACCAGCACGATGCACCCGAACATCACCATCTGTTTCTTGCCGAAGAGCTTACCCGGTCTGCGCGCGGGGAAGCCCCCTTTCGGACTACCCGCCATGGCTCGTCGTTAGTTGAAACTTGATTGCTTCGGGCTTTGGGCGTGTTCGACCCGTCGGGTAGACCGCGGTGTGTGGGCGTGGCGTGGTCGTTCGGTGCGATCGAACGCGGTCGGGCGTTCACGGCGGTGGCTTCGACGCGGCGCGTGGCGTGGCGTCCGTGGTGCGTTCACCGATCGAGGCCTCCGCGCTTCGGTGAGTGCGCGTCGGTTGGGCCGAAAAGTCTGATTTGAACGCCCCGTTCGTTTTTGGGCCCCAACGGCTTTGCACTGCCAGAATCCAGGAACGTCACCATACGAGCCGACGAGAATGTTCGAGTTTACGGTTAAGCGAGATCTCCGCCGCTAACCAGATGCCCATACATGTAGACGACCGAAATAGACGGCATGATGTGAAGACTCTTGAATCTTAAGTCAACAATCATAGTCAAGCGCCCGCCCGCACCCACCCCCGTCGTTCTTGAGATGGGGCGCCACAGGGTGTGCCAGTGCGAACCCCCGCGGGATGTCATCGACGCCGAGCTCGCCAAGCCCGAGGAGAGCGCGCGCAAGGTTCGCAAGGACCCCGCCGGCGTCTGGCGATGGAAGCACTGCGGACAGTGCGGCAGTTTGCGCAAGAAGCGGTGGAGGGAGACCAAGCAGCGCGCGCAGTCGGAGCGCGACGAGTACGCCAACAAGGTGCTCGCCAACATGATGCGCGACGACGACGAGGACGAGGACGAGGAGAACGCTGGGGGGGACGGCATGAACAACACGCAGCTGGTGGCCATTGCAAGGGCGTTGAAGAAAAAGCTCAACGTCGTCGTGAGGGAGATCGCCGTGAGTGACGCGGGGGGCGCGGCGGCGGCGTTCGCGATGCTCCAGGGGCTGGAGAAGGATCTGGAGACGCGCAGGGCGCGGGCGCTGGGGAGTGTGGGCATGTAGTGGGCACTGGGAGTACGCGCATCACCTCGAACGGGTAGCCGTATGAGCATCTAGTCATGTGATATTAGTTTTGGAACCGCACACGCGGGGCCGCGGGCTGAAATGCCAAATGGGCACCTCCGATTACAGACACAACTCACGACGCAGCTGTACCATGTTCCTTCCGCGTATCTCCGCCCGCGTCTTCGTCGCGGCGCTCCTCGCCGCGTGTCAGCTGTTCGCCCGCGCGGACGCCGCGGGCATCACCGACGACCACGCGTTGGCCACGCGCGAGGGCGCTCCGGATGTTTCCCTGTGCGATCGAGCCGATTCCGGCCACCGCCGCGCCACCCAGCGCGGCGACCAGATGCTCAAGCTCGGCAAGCTCGACATCGCCGAGGCGTGCTACCTCGGCGCGCTGAAGCACAAGAACGACTTCCCGATGGCGCTCTACGGCCTCGGCGAGGTGCACACGCAGGCTGAGGACCGAGACGATCTGGCGGAGGCCGCGTACCGACTCGCCATCGAAAACTGGCCCGAATACGTCGACGCGTACATCGCGCTCGGCGACCTGCACGAACGCCGCGAGCGCAACGCGGATGCCGTCGCGTCCTACGAGAAGGCGCTCGAGGTCGCACCGGGCGACGTCATGGCGTGGGAAGCGATCGGCCGCCACTACCTCGCCACATCCGATTTCGACAAGGCGGCAGATTCATACAAACTCGCAGTCACGAAAGCGACAAACGGCGAAACCTCCCCGGGTCTCATCGTCGGCCTCGCCAAGGCTGCCTGGGGCCAAGGCACGCAACTCGACGGCGCGGAGAGCACCAAGAAGTTCGTCGAGTGCGTGTCGCACGCGGAGAAGTCACAGGGACTCGCGCCGGACTTTGGCCAAGCCGCGCACTGGAACGGGAAGTGCCGAACGCACCTCAAGCAGACGAAGAAGGCGATCGAGCTCCTGGAACGGGCGGTCGTCCTGGAGCCGGAACAGCCGGAGCACCACTCGTTCCTCGCGGGTGAGCTCGTGAAGCTCGGGCGGGTCAAGGAGGCGAGGGACGTCATCATGAAGGGCATGCAATGGGTGGAGAAAGACGACGCCGAGAAGGAAAGACTCGCGGAAGCCGCGTCCGCCGAGGTGGACGGAAAAGAAGAACTCTGAGCGCCGAGCCGTCCATCGGGGAACGTCGTCGTCACCAGCCTCTTAATTTGATTAATTTGATTAATAACTCGATCACGCGCGATGCGTTTTCACCGCCTGTCGTATCGGGGATCCTCCCCGGGCCTGGCGCCGGGCTCCTCCCGGCGCCTCTCGCCGCCGCCGCCGCCGCCCCTCGACCCCTTGTCGCCGCCGTCGTAGGGCTTGTGCCTATCCCGGTCGCGGTCGCGGCTGTTCTTCCCGCGCCCGCGGTCAGGTCCCCCGCGCCCGTCACGACGCGGCGACCTGTCCCTGTCACGACCCCCGCCATTATTGTTATTCCGTCCGCCGTTATTCCCGCCGCCGCTCGACTCGTGCGAGAACCGACACTTATCACCGCGGACGCACTTGCCGATGGAAAAGTCGTGGCACGCATCCTTCCGCCCGCCGTTTGACCCACCCCGTCCACCCCGATCGCCGCCGCCGCCTCCATTCCCGCCACCCTTCGGCTGGTACTTACCCTCCATGGCATCCTCCATGAGGTCCATGGCCTTGTACCTATTCCGCTTATCGGCGCCGAATATGAGCATGAGCTCGTCGCGGGATTCGCCATCCGCCGCGCCCCTGTGGTCTGTCATGAAACAGAACGTGCTCGTCTCCTTCTCTATGCTCCGCAACACGTTCCCGGCCTTGCCGGAGAGCCGCCCGGCTTTTCCAGCGGCGACCGGGAGTTCGAGGACGTCGTCGCGGCCCTTGGGGTCGACGTTGAGCGCGCCTTTGCGTTGTTTCAAGAGCCAGTTGAGGTAGTCCCAGCACCGCCTGCGCTCGTCGCGGTTACCGGCCATGACGGCGATGTCGCCGATGTACTCGAGGATGCACCCGGACGCGGACGCGAGCTTCTTACGCGTGGATCCCTGGATCATTGGGTAGGGTTGGGTTAGGGTTAGGGTTGTCCCTGGATTGTTCGGTGTGCGAGTCGAGTCAAACAGGCGCCTGCGCCGGGTTCATATGTACGGATAGACAAGGGAGCTTCCACGCCCCGCGACGGCATACTAGCCCGCGGGAGTGAGCCAGAGAACATCCGCAAACCAGTAGATTCCTTGTTCGCTTACAAGAGAGCAGAGTGATCGCATGTCGGGCAGGGTGAACCCCGACAGATCTACACTGGTAAGCGCTGGCAACCGAGAGACGACGAGATGAGCCCGACCGAGTTCAAAAACACAAAACCAATCCCATCCGTGCGTCCGCGTCGTTCGTACCTGTGCCCCGAGCGCGTACGAGAACTCTTCGTCGTGGAACGGGAACACGTCGTATCCCCACCCATCACCCTCCCCGTCTCCGACTGCACACAAAAGGTCAGACGAAGGTCAGTCAAATTGCCTATACGAGAATTATAAAATGTAACTCACCTTGCTCCAACCGCGCCCGCAGTTCCTTCTTGTCATCCACGAAGAACCCTTTACGCTTGTGCTCCACCGCGCTCATCACCTTCAACTCCGCGCCCCTTCTGCTCCTGCGGCTGCCCAAGATCATGAGCTTCTCCACACCCTCTGTGACGCCGACGGTGGGCACGCCGAAGAACATCAGAGTTCCGTATTCCTCCTCGATGTTTCGAAGGACGATCCCGTTCTTGCCCATCACGTACGCCACGCAGTCGACCGGGACGTTCACGATGGACAGATCGTCGCGTTGGGTACCGCTCGTGTCGACCGTGATGGGCCCCACGCGCTGGCGTAGGACCCACTCGACGTACTGCTTCGCCTTTCGACGGTTTTCGTCCTTGCCGAAAATCTCGAGGCGATGTTTCCCGGGGACGTCGGCGTCGAGGAGGTCGAGCCGGGCGCCGGCGACGCGCGCCACCTTGTCCTTGGTCTTACCGCCGGTGCCGACGAGGAATGCGGCGTCCTCGGCGCCGATGAGCATCTCCATCGGGGGGTTCTTTCGCGTCTGCTGTGTGCGGGGAAGGGGGTGGGGACGATCAGCTATTGCCTCGAAAGCGGTTAGGTCAAAGGGCCGTAACAAGACACTTTTTCAAGATGGCGCGGGGCCGGAGGTGCGCGCGTGCGACGTCTCGCGATCGGTCCATGACCGCGATGATGGTGCGGTCGATCCGAATGAGTCGCGAAGATGTGTTCCGCACCTTCTCCTTCTTAGGTTCGTCCCTCCGTGGGCTTCGCTCGCGCGGCGGAGAACGCTGCCGTTGAGGCGATGGCTGCGATTCGCCGTCGAGCCTCTTCGGTCGGCGGTCGCCGTCGTCCGAGTCTGAATCCGCGTCCATGGGCTGACCTGTCGCCTTCGGCTTGGCATTCGCCTGGACCTCCGCGTCGTGCATCTCGTCGTCGCTTCCACCCATCGCACGTCCGTCGGTCGCCGCGCGCGTGAGGGCTGTGTTACCGGGCGGCGAGAGCAGTGCGAGCCAAAACCTATCAGCGACGGGAAAATCGCGCTCTCCGTCTGTGATATTGTTACGACACCTGCCAGTGGGTCGCGCACGGGCACCCACCGCGCGCCTCGAGATGGTCGTCTTCGGCGGGATGCACCTCCTCGAGGAGGACGATGACGAGGATCTTTTCGGCCAGCGCAAGTCCTTCGACCGCACCACGACGCCGACGAGCGTCTACCTGCCCCCGGGCCGGGCGTGGTTCTCGATGTATAACCAGCGCGTCACAGTGCCGGTGTCCCCGGCGGAGGCTGCGCGCCGACGTAAGCTCGGATTGATCCAGCGCGCGCTCTCGGACGACGTGATGCTGGAGATATTCAAACGCATGTCCCCAATCGCGGTCGCCAGAGCCGCGTGCAGCTGCAGGCCGTGGCGTCTTCTCGCCACGCACGAGGACATCTGGGAAAAGGCGTGCTACGACGCGTGGACAGGGCGCGAGCCCCGCGAGACGACCGCGCGCGTGTGCAGGGACAGGTACCACGACAGCTGGCGTCGCATGTTCCTCGACCGCGTCCGCGTCCGAACCGAGGGCATGTACGTCTCGCGAAACACCTACATCAAGGCAGGGATGACCGACCTGACCACCGATAACGTGAATCCATGCCATATGGTGGCCTACTACCGATACTTTCGCTTCTTCAACACCGGCGAGTTCTACTGCAAAACGTCGCCGCAGAAAATCGAACACGTCGCGCGAACGTTCAAAGACAGGCGCGCCGCCGCGATGGACACCAACATGTACTACGGCTGGTACTCCACCGCGGTGGTGGACGGCGAAGCCGAAGACGAGTCGCGGCGAGTTTTACTTTATTTCTCGTACGGGCAATTAAACTGACGTCATGTTTTGTTTTGTTTACAGGCTGCATCTCGAGTCGGCGCCCGTGGAACGCGTCCGCGCGGGAACTGCGACCGCCGCCCTGCACACGTGGCTCAGACTGCGTTCCACGCACCCGGGCGGAAGCAACCGGCTGGACTTCGTCAAGCTCGTGAGCGTGGACGAGCTAGAGACGGTGCCGCGTCCGGACATTGGGGAATGGAAGGAGATCGACGACCCGGAGATGGCGTACAGAAGGTGAGTTTCTATTTATTTCCGTAGCACTATGTGGTTCTATGTACGGGCAATGTGACTGACGTCGTGTTTCTTTACTCTTAAAGGGCGTGCGGGATCAACGTGAAGCGGTACGTGGGAACTGCTTCGGTGCGGGAGCTGTCGAGGGGTCTGAACACGATGGTGTTCGTGCCGTGGGAGGACGTTCACGACCACGTGCTGAACCAGGGTACCGACAAGATGGACTTCTTCGTGACGGGATGAGATGAAGATTAGGATTGGCGGGTTCGCGTGTACCTTCGTAGATCGTCTATCGTCGTCAAATGTAAAATGTCAAGGATATTCGTCGATTGGACCGCCCCTCTCAGCGTCCTCTGCCCGCCTGTCGCGCAGCCTTGCGCGCCGCACGCTCCGCCTTTTTCGCCGCGACCCGTCCACCGCCCTCGCCGACCATCGTCCGATTCGCCGCCAAGTTCTCGTCGTTCTTCTCAACCTTCGGAGGCTCCTGCTGCCACCGGGCGTTGACGCGCTCGCCGAAAGATTTCCCGAATGAATCCACGAGCTCGGGCGACAGCTGGTTGGATCGCATGTCAACCTCCTCGATCACGGTATTGGCGGTCAACAACGATCGGATCCACTCCGCGCCGTCGTCGGAGATCTCGTTGCGCTGGATGTCCAGCCCACGCAAACTTGGGTTCTCAGACAGCGCCTCGGCGAGCTCCCACGCGCCTTCGTTGTAAATCTTGTTATACCCCACGTTGAGTTGCGTCAAGTGCGTGTTCTCGCAGAGCATCTCGGCGACGTCCCCGGCGTGCTCGGCGACGAGGTCGTTACCCCGCAGGTTGAGCATGCGCAGCGAGGTGTTGCGCTCGAGCGTCTTCATCAGTGCTTTGATCCCCGAACGTTCGCCGTCGCCGCCCGCGTTGTTCACCGCCAGATCCAACGAGTACAAACCGACGCTTCTCCGACTCTCGTCCGACCCGTCATCCGCTGACGTGGCACTGTCACATTCGTCCTCCATCGCGACTTCGTCCTCCTCCACGGGTTCTAGAAGCGGCGCGAGCGCCGCGACGCCCTCGGGCCCGAGCACGTTGCACGCCAGGTCCAGGTGCTCCAGCTGTTTGTAGTTGCCGTTTGTAAGAGCCGTCGCGAGCGCGGCGGCGCCGTCGGCGCCGATGGAGTTGAAACCGAGCTGCAAAACCTTGAGCGCGCACGGCGTATGCGCGGTGCCGAGCGCGGTAGCCAACGCGATGGCGCCCTGGCAACCGAACCCGCTGTGCGCGAGGTCCAGCCGCCTCAACGTCGCGCCGCACCGCACCGCGCCCAGCCCGATGGACCGGCATCCCTGAATTCCAACCTGGTTATCGCGCAGGTTCAGCCGCGTGATTGGAACCTTGGGCCCGAGCGCGTCACCCAACGCCACCGCGCCCGGATCGTTTATGTGGTTAGATCCGAGGTCCAGCCATCGGAGTTCGCACACGGGTTCGCGGTCGCCGTACGGGCTCTCGTACGGGCAAACACCCTCGCGGTGCCCGCTCCATTCTTTGCTCCTCTCCGCCTTTTCTTTGTTCGAAACGGCTTCCGCGCTCCGTCGGATGGCGCCGGCCAACGACATGGCGCCCGGGTCCTTGATGTTCGCCTTGCGCATGGCGAGCCGCTCCAGCGGGAACCCGCCGCCGTGCTTCTCCATCATCGCCGCGCATCCCCGCGCCGCGCCGCATCCCAACTTGAGCGACCACGACATATCAACCGATCGCAGGCGCTTCGCGCGCGCCGCCTTCGCCGCGTGCTCGAACACGACGTGCGCGCCGTCCACGCACCCGCTGTGCACCTTCACGCGTCGCATCCGCATCCGCCGATCGCGAAGGATGTACGAAATATCCCCGATCGTCTCCTCGTATCGTTCCTCATCCCTGTGAATGATAAAACAAATTAGTTTCCCGTCAATCGTTTAATTGCCCATACGATGATTAAAATAAACAGAACGCACCTGGAATCAATCTTTACTCCGACGTCGCACTCGAAGAGCTCTAGACTGGGACACGCCTCGAACACCGCGTCCACGTCACGGACGCTCCACTTGCCGTTATCCCCGAGCGCGGTGCATCGCAGCGTACGCAGCTGCGGTGACTCGCGCGCCAGGTCGAGGATATCCCCGCGCTTCGCGAGCCTCGACCCTGTGACGTCCAGGACTCGAGTGGCACCTGTGTAAAGAAAAATACGACGTCGTCAGTCTAGTTGCCCGTACGATGATTAAAATAAACTTACCGCACGCGACGCCTCGAAGGGTGCACAGCGCGGCTTGCGTCGCGGCGCCTCGTAGGTCGATCTCGCGCCACGCGGCGTCCGCGAGGTGCCCGCCGCCCTCGACGTGCGTCCGGGATCCCATGCTCAGGCGCCCGCTGCTCCATCTTGGTTCGCGGCGCAGCGCCGGGGAGGAGGAGAGCGAGATTGGGGATGATCCGTAGACGACTCCGTCGTAGTAGTGATCGTCGGCGACGTCCGGGTCGTCTTCGACGACGATGTCTGGTGACTTGAGTGCGACGCGCTCGGCGCGGCGGACCGCGGCGACCCTCGCGCGCTCCACCGGGGAGAGATGCGAGAGGACGTGGATGGCGGCGGACGCGTCGAGGTCTGCGAGGAAGACACCCGCGCCGGATTCTGTGAGTTCTCGCGGGGGTGGTGGCGCGGCGGCCATGTCGGCGGCCGCGCGCCGTTCGCGGCGACGCGCGGCTCGCGCGCGCGAGACGTGCGCCCACGGTCGGCCGGACCCTTGCGCGGCGCTCGGGGGTTTATCGCTGTCGCCCTTGCTGTCCGCCTCGCGCAACTCCGCGTCGCTCCAGTCGCTCTCCGAGGCGGTGCCGGCTGAGAAGTCCTCGTCGTCGCCATTCGCGGCTCGATCGCGCGCGCGGATCCACGATGCGTCCCTCACCTCCGGCTCGTCCATCGCGCGGGTCGGGCCCGCGAGGTGGACCGCCCTCAGGCCGTCCGCCAGGGCGTCGGCGTCGACGACCATGTCCGATACGGCGGTGCCTTCGCTGTGGCTCGGAGGCGGGAGTGACTCGGAGCGTCGACAACCTGAGGCGGAGAACCAATCGCGATTCGACGCCTGTTTGGTGCTACGACTAAATATCTCGTTGTTTTCGTTTGTGGGCTAACTGAATCCCATACGCAGTAACCTAATCTTAATGGCAAACTCGATCCTCCAAAGATATTTGGATATTCCGAGACTTTTTGTACGAGCAAAGGGACAGCGAGAGTCGCTTCAATTGGCGTATTTGTCAAAGCTATCGGTCCATCACGTCCCCGTACGCCGTCCTGACCGTCGCCCTCGGCCTCGCCTTCCGTGTCCGCTCGCCCTCCCGCCTCGCCGCGAACTCACTCGCGTCGAACATGTCCGGCGTCGCCCTCGCCTCCTCGCCCTCGAACGGCGACAGCGCGTCAACACCTCTCCGGATGCGTTCTTTTCGTCGCCGGGTCCACTCCATACGCCGCTCATTCCGTAACTCGCTCGAACTCTGTCGTTTATCATCCGAGCCGTGTGCGTCGTCGTCGACGGTCCCCCACGCGTCGCCGCGTCGCATCCCCGCCGCCGCGAGCGGATCACGAAATACGCGGTCGAACCCCGCAGACGCATCCATCGACGAAGTCCCCGCCCTCGACGATTCCCGTCCCTCGGACGCCGCCCCGCTCGGTTCGTCTGAGAGGTCCACCACGGAGCGGTGTTCCCCGACACTCGTGTGTTCCCGTTCGCGTTCGCGGACGCGGCGCCTCGCCTCGGCCTCGGCGTCCGCGCGGATGTCCGCGGTGCGGCGGACGTCGGCGGCGGGCCGTCCGAGATCCTCCCTTCGCTCGCGACCCGTCTGAACGCCGCGCTCCGCCTCTCGCCTGCGCCCTTCCCTTAAGACTCGCTCGCGAAACGACCCACCGGCGTCGTCTATGTTCGTGTCTCCCGTCACGGCTCGAGCGGTGACCGTGTCAAAGCCCCCCGCGCTCGCCGTGGGCGCCTTGGCCAGCATCGGATCGTTCGGCGCGTTTTTTCGAACGATGTCCGCGGCGTATTCGCCGAGCTTTGAGTCATCGAGTGTGACGAGCCGCTCGAGGCATGCGCGCGCGGCGGATCTCGCTCCGTAGAAGGCGCCGGTGACGCCGAACGATGCCGCCGCGAGGTACCGTCCGATCCGCTGGGTCTTGAACGCCGGGAAGAACTGCAGGACGGTGTTGGTCCCCGCGCCCGTGACGTACCCGGCGACGACGGCGCGTGACTGCATCTGCTCCTCGCACCGCTTCAGCGCGCCGCGTTCGTCCTTCGTGAGCTCGTGGCGTTCCTTTCGGATCTTGACCATGAGCTCGAGAAAGACGCTGGGCACGTCCGCGCGCGACGCGTCGCGGCTCGGGATGATGGGCCTGCGCGTCGTGGAGATCGACGTGGCCGACGACGAGGGCGGGTCGCCGGTCGCGCGGCGGTCGAACCCTTCGAGCGATGGGGACGCGATGTCGGCATCCCCGTACGCCATCGCCGCTCACCGAACCGGAGGGGGATTTTGGGTCAGCCGGAGCGGGAACCCAGCGCGGGGCGTTGTGACCGCGCGGAGGATAACACCGTGTGATTAAAAAAGAACTCGACGAGTTGAAAAAGTTTCTTCAGAGTGAGCCTGAAAAGATGTTGTCAGATGATCACAAGCGAGGGGCTTGCAGATGAGACCGCGCGTGCAAAGGAATCGCTGTGTCGACTGTTCAAATAAGGACCGGTTCCGAAACCCACCGTGTCCCCTAAGATGCTAAGTGTGTGAAAATACGCCCACTGGACGTCCCCCCAAACCAGAAATAAACCTCCACCCTCATCGCCAGTGTACAACCCAGGCACGCCACATCGCTGTGCCGGGAAAAAAATGCGGCAAGGCACCGCGCCCGCCTCCGCTACCTCGCGCTCGCCACGAGCACCGCGTTTCGCGTGGTACTCCTCGAGCTCATCAACCTCGCCACCGCCGGTACGTCGTCCGTGCACAGGTACCCAACGCCGAGGTCAACCTGCCGCTCCACCAAGTCCAAATCGCTGTTGGGACCCCCGTAGGAACCCAGCATCAACCCACTCGCTCTGACCCGCTGCGGCACCGTCGGGTCGTTCCGCAGGACATCCGCGCGGATCACCAGCCCCACCAGGTCCGCGTCGATCGCCGTCTTGATCGCCGCCTCCACCGTGCACCGCCTCAAGTCCTCCTGCCCGGGCTGGCAGTTGGTGATGAACATGACGGGGTACAGCCCTTGCAGCGTCCTCATGTGAATGGCGGCGTCGGGGTCGAAGGTGCTGAACGCGACTCGTCTCCTGGGATGCGACTTGCACACCGCGAGCGTGGCGCGGAGTTCCATGACCATGCGCGCGGGATCCACCTTCTTACCCCCTGGGAAATCCTCCGGCGTGCCGAATTTGAGTTCCAGGGAGAAGCCGAGGGAGTTGGGCGCCTTCGTCATGAGTTCGTGTAAAGTCGGGATCTCGTCCTCGACGTCCATGATCCACGGCGCGGGGGCTTCGGTGCCCGCGAACTTGCGGTACAACACGACGGGTTCCTCCGTCGGGGACATGGGCGCGACGGACTTGGATATCCGCGCGCGTTCGCCGCACTCCTCCTCGCTCAAGTAGCCGCTCGAGCCGGCGGAATCCGCGGAATCCGAGACGTTTGTGAAATCTTCGAGTTCGAACTCGTCACCCTCGGAACCGGAATATTCCAATTCGGACGACGGACGCGAGCGGGTCGCCTTCACCGCGCGCGTGTCGCCGATTTTGGCAGCCTCCGCGGTTGCGATGGCGGCGCGCGACACGCGCTTGAGCTCGTCGAGGGTGAGGTCGCGAATCGCGAAGTTTTCCACCTCGCCGTCGCCCCGTCGCACCGAGATGAAGTCGTCGTGCCACAGCACCGGCACGCCATCTTTGGTCACCTGGACGTCAAACTCGGACCAGTCCGCGCCGAAGTCGTGCGCGGCGATGATTGACGCGACGGTGTTCTCGCGGATGCCGCGGCCGGGCTTGAGGTTCATGCCGAGGCCGCGGTGCGCCACGACCGCGCATCCGGACTCCTCGAACAGCCCGGGGATCTGCGACGCGACGTCGGGAAGCCCCGCGGGGACCTCCTCCACGTGCGCCTCCTCCTCCTCCGTGGAACAAGTTCGGTCCGGACTTCCGGGCGGGGTGACGTTCGCCAGCGCGGAGGACACCGCGGACAGCGAGCGATGGTGCGAGTGCGCGTGCCTGAGAATGCGAGCTCTGGGCTCGCGCCTAAGTATGGAAACCGGTTGGTTGACCATCACTGTCGCCAGGGTCGAGGCCATGCGCGGGGGGGCGTAGACCTAGTAGAATGGCGATGTCGACGCCGCAAACGCGTGAAAAGAATCCGAGGACTCGCGCGAGAAATTCACCCGCGGTCCAAAAAAATGGAATATACCAACACTAACTAACCGTACACGTCGAGAAATTCTTTTTCAAAATCGGCATATTCTCAAGGTGGATCCTACGTGGAAACCGTAACGCATTCTCGCTATTGGGTGCTCGTGCTGACTCGTGCTGACTCAGGAGAAATGAGAGATCGAGAGATCGTCAGCCCGCACTGGCGTGACAGTGAGGTTTATTACTCCGAGGGAAAACGCGTGAAAAGTTCCGAGGGGTGTTGCGGGTTCGGTGTCGTGAGAAGAGCTCTCGGAAAAAGATCCCGCTTGCGAAGACTTTGATTCTTTTTTTCGTGTCGGCACAGTTTGGAGGGTCCCAACGGGAGGATCGGGCGGATGGGATGATGGGGGTTCGGCGTCTGGTGTTTAGCCTATGCCTCCTGGTTCAATGCCTGTCCTTGACGACGACCGCGACTGTCGTCGTCGAGCCGAGGCCGACGGTGGACGTGGACGGGTACGCCGAGTGGACGCGGGCGGTGCGCGCGACGCTCAGGCTTCGCGCGCCGGGGCTCACGCGAGTTCCGGGGAGTTCCGAGGGTGCTGACGACGATGCTGTGCCCGAGTCCACGGACGCGGGCGCCACAAGGAACATCAACGACGATCGCGTCACGGACGTTCCCGACCCGCCGAGGAAGCCGTGCGACGAGACGGGATGCGGCGGGGGCGCCTGCAACAACGAGCTCGGCGCGTGCCGATGCCCGCTCTCGTTGTCCGGCGACAACTGCGAACGCTTCGTCCCGGCGCGATGCGACGAAGACCCGGCGTGGCCGCGCGAGCTCGTGGGCGTCCAGTACAAGTCGCGGTGCGCGGGAGAATGCGACCTGACCGCGGCGAAGTGCCGATGCGGCCGGGGAACGCACGTCGGGGGCGGGGACGCGGGGGGATCCCACACGACCGCCTCGGGTGCCCAAAAATCGGCACCCCCAACCTCGACGACGCCGCAACCCAAGAACGGCACCGCGTACGCCGGGCCGTACGCACCGGGGGATACCCCTATGAGCAAATACCCCGACCGGCCCATGCAGCAGTGCTACTACGAGGGCATATTAAAAGACAGGGCGTGGCACAGGAACCTGGCGTGGGATCGATGGAGGGGCGCGCCGGCGACATCGTTTTGGCAATTACCAAAAAACCAAACCGGGACTGATGATGATCGCAACGCCAACTGGTGCTCGCTGGACCCGTCCGGCGATGGAACCACCCGGGTGGAGCCGGCGGTGAGGTGTACGTGCTTCGACGGGTACTTCGGCGACGGGTGCGCGGAACGGGTCAAGCAGTTCTGCCTCAACGATTGCTCCGGCAAGGGAACGTGCGAGCACGGGCTGTGCCGATGCGACGAGGCGCACTTCGGCGCCGACTGCTCGCAGCTCACCGCCGGGGGGATCACGCCAACCGGTGTCGGGTCCGGGTACGCTATAGGGGGATCGGGCGATTTAAAGAAAAACGGGGTGGCTCCCGACGGTGGCACGAGGCGGCGGCACCATCACACGCCAAGAGAGCTCGCAGACAAGTCAGAAAAGTCAGAAAAGTCAGAAAAGGCTCCTCCCGCTTCCACTGCTTCACCGAGTCGCACTCGGACGCACGCCAGGCGCCCGCTCGTGTACGTCTACGACGTGCTCCCACAGTTCACCACATCGCAGCTGCAGCACAGACAGGACGTGCGCAAGTGCGTGACGCGGTACGCCGAGGGGGGCAACGCGACGCGGTGAGTTCATCTTAATTTCTGTATGGTCAATTCGACTGACGCCGTGTTTTTTTTCTCTTGCAGGTTTGAAGATAACCTTTACGGCGCCGAGGCGGCGCTGCACGAGCTGTTTTTGGATTCCCCGCACCGCGTGGACGACCCGGCGATCGCGGACTTCTTCTTCGTGCCCATGTACCACTTCTGCTTCATCTCCAGGCTGCAGCAACCGACGCCGGGGCACTCGCAAGAGCTGTTCTCTCAAACCAGGGGAGCCGGATGCAAATCGGGCGGGTCGCACGCCGACGCCGTTTTCCAGCACCTGTTCACTCCGATGTTGCGGCACATAACGCACGATTACCCGTGGTGGAACCGGAGCAACGGCGCGGACCACATCGTCCCGTTTTTACACGACGAAGGTGCGTGCTACGCCCCGAAAGAGTTCGCGGCGGCTACGCTGCTGACGCACTGGGGTCGAGGAGACGTAGATCCGGAATCATGCACCGCGTTCCAGGTGCACTCCTTCGGCGATCGTGAACGAGACGAGAACTTCAAGGGGTGCGCGGTTAAACGCGCGGATATGCTCGCGGGCTCGCCGCCCGGTCGTGGCGCCTGCTACAGGCGCGGGGTGGACATCGTGATACCCCCGTGGCGAACCCCGAAACAGGTGAGAATAAAATTCTTTATTTCCGTATGGGCAATCAAACTGACGATATGTTTTGTTTACAGTTTGCGTCGTCGCCGTTGCTGTTAGCTGCGAGCTCGGGCGCCGACGCCGCGAGGCAAACGTCGTCGCCGTCGTTCAAAGACGCGCTCGCGGACGACACACACGACGTCCACGACGTGGAAGACCACGCCGCGCGCGCGTTGCTCCGCGCGTCCGTCGATGCCACCGTGCGTTACGCTCGAATGTCGGCTCGCGACGGACCGTTTTTTTTATTCCGCGGCGACATCCGCGAGAACAATCCGAAGCATTCGCGCGGGACCCGGCAGGAGGCGTTCAGGTTCTACGGGCCCGGCAAGGCTAAAGCGTCGCCCGACGTCATCGTGGATGCGGGCGCGGAGACGTACAGACAGGAGCTGGCGAGCGCCACGTTCTGCGGGGTGTTCCAAGGTGACGGGTGGAGCGCTCGGTGAGTTTATTTTTATCTTTGTACGGGGCAATGAGTCTGACGTCGTGTTTTTTACCAGGTTCGAGGATGCGATTCTCAACGGTTGCGTCCCGGTCGTGGTCATGGACGACGTCGACGTGGCGTGGGAAGGGTACTTGGACGTCCAGTCGCTGTCGATACGACATCCGCGGAGTGAGATGCACAGCTTGGTGGAGACGCTGCGGTCGATTCCGCCCGAACGGGTGACGGCGTTGCGCGTCGCCGGCGCGAAGAGTTGGCACAGGTGAAGTTTATTTGGATGTTCTATATGGGCAACTAGTCTGACTATTTTGTTTTGTTTGCAGGTTCGCGTGGTTGGGGTACTTCGCGGCTGAGCGCGAGCGTGAGCGCGCGGGTCTCGTGACGCTCACGGACGATGGATGGCACAAGGATAGGGAGACGCTGGGGAAGATCGCGGGGGTGCACGGCGCGGACGCGTTCGAGACGCTGCTGCAGGTGCTCAGGCACAGGCTCGTGGAGCGCGAGAGATTAGTTCAGTAGCACTAGTAGGCTTGATTTCCGTAATCAGTCATGGATTTCGTATGGATCCTTTTATGAGTTGTGTATTTAGACGTTTTCAAGGCGGAATCTTGACTGCTTACTTGTACTTCGCGTGACTATTAGCGATTGATCGCGAAAAGGTTTTCCGTTCAAAACTCCGATGGATCTAGATCTGACCGCCGAACACTCAGCCCGGCGCGGAGAGCGTGTGACCCGAACGCCCGCGGCAGCAGTCTCGCGTGCTTAACCGCGTTCGATTGAAAGGCGTCCAGTCGCTCGGGGAGTAGTAACCTACGCGGGTGCGGTACCGGAGACGCGGAGATGGGCGCTAACCAGTCCGGCCTGGGAGGACCCGGAGGCCCCGGCGGGGGACCCGGCGAGGAGAAGAAGAAGGAGAAGAAGAAGTGGCAGCCGCCCCCGCCGCCGCAGCGCGTGGGCAAGAAGCTCAAGAAGAAGGGCATCGACGGCGCGACCCGCCTGCCCGACGTCGCCCCCGCGTCCAAGTGCCTCCTCCGCAAGCTCAAGCTGGAGCGAGTCAAGGACTGGCTCTTGATGGAGGAGGAGTTCGTGACGAACCAGGAACAGATCAAGCCGCACACGGAGCGCGCGGCGGACGATCAGAGCAAGGTGGACGAGCTCCGCGGATCACCGATGTCCGTCGGAAACCTCGAGGAGATCATCGACGACAAGTGCGTCCACCCACCCGCGTCGTAACCCGCCTCTTCACAGAACCCAGATCTGCCCAGATCCCTATTTCCCACACACACAGCTGTGAACTGCACATCTTTGTTTTTCAACCCAACGACTGACCGGACGATCATCCCCCTACCAACCCCCCCACTACCACAGCCACTGCATCGTGTCGTCCAGCAGCGGCCCGGAGTACTACGTCTCCATCATGTCCTTCGTCGACAAGTCCCAACTCGAACCCGGGTGCTCCGTGCTCCTTCACAACAAGACCAACGCCGTCGTGGGCGTCCTCGCCGACGACGTCGACCCCATGGTGTCCGTCATGAAGGTGGACAAGGCCCCGCTGGAATCGTACGCCGACGTCGGCGGCCTGGAGGAACAGATCCAGGAGATCAAAGAAGCCGTGGAGCTGCCACTGACCCACCCCGAGCTCTACGAAGACATTGGCATCAAACCGCCGAAGGGCGTGATCTTATACGGAGAACCGGGAACCGGTAAGACGCTGCTCGCCAAGGCGGTGGCGAACTCCACGTCAGCATCATTCCTGCGCGTCGTGGGCTCGGAGCTCATCCAAAAGTACCTCGGCGATGGACCCAAGCTCGTCAGGGAACTCTTCAGGGTCGCCGAAGACATGAGCCCGTCCATCGTGTTCATCGACGAGATCGACGCCATCGGTACCAAACGCTACGACTCAAACTCGGGAGGTGAAAAGGAGATTCAAAGGACGATGATCGAACTCCTGACCCAGATGGACGGGTTCGAAGCGCGAGGTGACGTCAAGGTGATCATGGCGACGAACAAGATTGAAACCCTGGACCCCGCGCTGCTCCGCCCGGGGCGCATCGATCGCAAGATCGAGTTTCCCCTCCCCGACGTCAAGACCAAACGGCACATCTTCGGGATTCACACGTCGCGGATGAACCTGTCGGAAGATGTCAACATGGAGGAGTTTGTCATGGCGAAGGATGAGCTGTCCGGCGCGGACATCAAGGCGCTGTGCACGGAGGCTGGCTTGCTGGCGCTGAGAGAACGCCGGATGCAGGTGACGCACGACGACTTCTCCAAGGCGAAGGAGAAGGTGCTCTACAAGAAGAAAGAGGGCGTCCCCGAGGGTATGTTCATGTAGGCGTTAGAGAAACTCAATTCTTACAGTATGATTAAACGGGTTAAACCTCGAATCACCTCACGAGTTTGTCACGAGCGAGCCATCGAACCGACTAATCTCGCCGAAGCTCCGCGGATAGTCGCTCCATGTCGCGGTAGTCCAGCGCCCCGCTCGACCGCCCGTCCTCCACGCACCGCACCGCCGCGCTCGCCAGCGTGTCCACCGTCACCGGCCTATCCACGAACGGCAGCCCGATCGCGTTACCCACGTAAAACGCGCCCACCGCGGGCATCGCCGCGGGTTTATCGGGGCTATACACGAGGCTGGGCCGGAGGCACGAGCCTCGAATCGCGCCCGCCTCCGTCATCTCGCTCAGCCGCGCCTCCACCGCCCGCTTGGCCACCAGGTACTCCTCGAGCCACGCCACCGGTGCCTTGAAGTCCCAGCGCGCCTCCGCGGCGGATACGAACACGAACGGCACCGCGTCGTTTTCATTCTTCGCGACGCACAAGTCGGCGGCGGCGTTGGCGGCGTTGAAGGCGGTGATGCGGGTCACGTCGTCATAGGTTGCGCCGGGTGTGGGCTTGGATCCGCTTCCCGACGCGAGGGCGTTGATGTCGGAGGCGAGGAGCATGCCCACGGCGTGGATGCAGCCGACGAACCCGCCCTCCTGGAGCACCGCCGCGATCGTGTCCTCCCGCGTGCAGTCTCCCTTGCGCCAGTCCACGCGTTGCATGATGTCGCTCGGGTAACGGTGCGGGTCGCCCGGTGGATCGCCGCGCCGTGAGATGGACACGACGTCGTACCCGGACGACAGCGCGCGCTCGCAGATCTTGCTCCCGATGAACCCCGTGCCGCCCAAGACCAGGAGTTTGCCCTTCTCATCGCCACGCACCGACTCACCGTCCCTCGCGGCGTTGTTGACGACGCGCGAGAGCAGCTGACGTGGCCGCCCTTTTAGTCGATGGGCGATGCGCTGCTGCGGGGCAACGGAGTGAGGCGAAGGCGTGTTGAGCGCGGTGGTGGCCATGACGGATGTCGGATACACGCGCGTGATCGGTATGTGATCCTCGCGAGCGCGCGTGATGAGTCCGCCGACGGGGCTTAACGCGCGGGTACAAGTGGCTCACCTCGGAACTTTCAGCTCCGCCAGTTTGTCAAGTGGACGGGCTCTCACAATCCAGATCTCTCACAATCCGCACGAACCGCCAGGGTTCGCACGCACGGGATGGCGTCGGTGGAAGCGCTGAAGCGCGAGCTCAAGGATCTCAAGGACAAGCGGCATGAGATACACCAGCGTGAGAAAGGGCGAGGAAGGCACGTATACGGCGGCAGGGGCGGAGGGCGGGGCCACGAGTCGTCGTTCGATCGGGGCGAAAACGACGGCGGGCGCGCCAACAAGCGCCACCGCGTCTCCCTCGACGGCGACGTCAACGTGAACGGCAACGGCGACGCGAACGGCGCACCCCCTCCACCCGGCGGCTACGCGCACGCGCCCAACGTCGACACCCGCCCGAAGGACGCGCCGGGCCTCGCCAAGGACGAGGGCGAGAAGAGGCGCGGGCGACGGATGTTCGCGGGCCTGCTCGGTACCCTCAAGCGCCACCGCGACGAGGAGAAAGCCGTCGCCGCGGTGACCGCGCAACGCCGCTCCGTCATCGAGCAGGCCGAGACGAAGGCCCGAGAGGTCACCGACAAGCTCAGGCAGCACGACGCCGCGTCGGGCGCCGTCCAACGCGCGCGCGATCGCGCGCGAACCGCCGAGATCGATCTGAAAGTCGCCGAGAAGGAACTAGAGGTCAAGCTCGCGGACCGCGTCGAACGAACCGCGCGGTACGCGGGATGCGCGCGGACCAGCGCCACGTGCGGACGCCCACGGGTCTTCTACAAGCCCAAGACGCACACGAGCGACACGAGCGCCGCGGTGGAGACGGCGGCGAAGGAGACGGAGGAGGAATGGAACACGACCGTCGCCAACTCGGAGGAGAAGGTGGAGCGGATGCGACGGACGTGCGAGGAGGCGACGCGGGAGCTGGAGGAGGCGGAGGCGAACGCGCCGGAGGGTGCCAGCGACGACGACATGGACGCCGATGGGAAGGAGACGGGCGGCGAGACGAACGGGGAGGAGAAGAAGAAGATGAGCGACGGGGACGATCGTGAAGACAATCGCGAGGGTACGCCGGAGGACGGCGAGCTCAAGGATGGCGAGAAGAGCGACGGGGACGAGGACATGGGCGACCTGGAGGAGGGCCCGGACCCCGAGGGGCTGGAGGACATGCTCGCCGGGAAGTGAAGCGCGAAGTAACTCTTACGCTTAATCGCGTAGCCGCCGTTTGTGAAATATCACATCACACTTTTCAACGTTTGATTATCCGAAGTACGTCCCGGTTGTGCGCGCTCAGACCTTGCGCCTCGAGGTCGCCGTCCAGCCCGTCGCCCCACGCGTTCACCGCGGACTCGTCCCCCCAAACCGTCGTCTTCCGCCGGTTCATATCCCCAGCCTTCTTCGCATCCGGCCGCGGATTCCAACCCACGACGAACTCGCCGTGGTTTTCCTTCAAGTACAAACACAGCCGCGAAGGCACGTTCGCGTCTCTCAGCGCCAAGTGAAACTCCGCGGACTCGAACCACGGCACGGTGTGATCCGCGCAGCCGGCGAGGAGGTACGTCGGCGGGAAGGCGCCCGGCGCGGCGACGCCCGACAACGTGGCGTCCGCCGAGGAGTCCGCGAAGGCGGGAAGAGAGGCTCCGCCGTCGTCATTCTTCTCCGACCCGGTCTGCCGCCAGTACCCGGACATGCGCGCCGCCTCGTCGCCCGCGAGCGCGCCGGGCGATGGACCTGGAACCGGCGTCACCCTCGGCGACTCCACGGACCGTTCCTTCTCCAACGACACCTCGGGCGAGGAGTCAGAGCCCGTCGACTTCATCTCGTCGACCAATCGAGCCTCGGCCACCGCGGCGGCTTCCTCGACGATGTCCGCGACGGGGACGCACATGTCCGCGTCGCCGTCGGAGTCCAAAACCATGCTCATGGGCGCCCACTTGATGGAATTCTCCTTCTTCTTCGCCGCGGCGGTGAAGGCGGCCTCGGCGGTGGCCTTCGCAGCCGCAGATTCGGCGGCGGCGGCTCGTTCCCGATCGACTCGTTCTCGCTCCTCGACGTCGGCGTTTGTTGAAATTTGAAACGCAGGGTTGGATCCGACGACGTCCGCGTTGGATCGCAAAACCCGGAGTGGTGAGCATTCCACGAACCGTTCGACGCCGCCCATGCACCGTCCCATCGTGCTCACCATCGCCACGCCTCGGCTGTCCTCGTAGTCGTAGTGCCGCGGTATATCGTACACGCCGCACAAACCGACGTAACTCTTTGGCTGTCGTTTATCGGTTAATTGTAGGTGCGATGCGGTGGACGGGACGACGCCGCACCTGTGCAAAAGAGCCATGGAGCATATGTGCGCGCCCGCGCTGTGCCCGAGTAAGGTGACTCGCTCCGCGTCGCCGCCGTACCTGTCCACGTTGTCGAGCGTCCAGGTGATGGCGTCTGAGACTTCGCGCCACATGGTATCCGCTTTGGCTTTCGGGAAGAGGGTGTACGTCGCGACGCACGTCACCACGCCCTCTTCCGCGAGCCTGGACGCCATCGGTGCGAACTGCCACTTCTCACCCACCGCCCACACGCCGCCGTGGACGAAGAGAGCCACCGGGAGCTTGTCGACGTTAATTAACTCATCGTTCGATTCTTGACCGAGGGGCATCGATGACTCGGAGACGGTCTCGGAGACGGCGCGCGCGGCGTCGTCGATGGATACGCCGCGGGGCAGGTATATGTCCATGACCGCACGCGGCGCGTCCGCGTACCGGACGTCCCGTGCGATGCTGACGCCGTCCTTCTTCGCCGCGCGATTCGCCGCGTCGGGCAGCGACTTGTGCGTGCGCATGGCGCGTATGCCGTAGGGTACCATCTTGAGCACGCCGGTGAACTCGTCGAAGACGATCTTGGCGAGTTGCCCGGCGCGCCGCATCTTCCCCTCGCGCGTGGGAACCATCGCGATGTCCTGCGTGGGATCGGAGGTGGAGACGGCGTCGGTCGTTGGGTGTTCGCGGAGAGTTTGGCGGTCATGGCGTGGGTTCCCGCCGTGTGAGTTTCTCGTGGGGAGGGGTCGGGAATGCGCGGCGAACGCGCGCGCGGTGGATCTGGCGAAATCGACGACACGGGGTGAACGCGTACCGCTGGAATAGCCTTGAGGCCCTCGATGAAACTCATCGTCGCAGGCGCGGTGTCCTCGCCGTGCACGCGTGCCCAAGTGGCGCCGTTGTGCTCCAATTTTCACTTGACCCCGCTGACAGCTCAGCAGCGTGGCCTCGCCTCAGCTCAGCGCGGCTAGCTTTTTTCCGTTCCCGGCGTGTCTCCGCGCCACTGCGCCCGGCACGCACGGGAGATGAGCCAGTTCGGACCCCGCGCCGGGCCCGGCGGCAAGCGAAGCGGGTTCTCCAAGGAGACGGAGGCTTTCCTCAAGGGTGCGACGCCCGCCGCGCCGCCATCGTGACCGTTCCCACGATCTCCGTCCCAGTCAACGACCGTTTTGTGCCGTGGAATGCATGTTCCCCGATCACCCACGTCCTTTCCCTGACCATGAAACCACACCCGTGATTCATTCACGCAGAGACGCTGGAGGCGAGCGGCGCGTCCAGGCGAGCCGTGGACGGCATCCTCACCACCGGCAACGTCGCAGCCGCGCCGACCGAACGACGAAGCGGGACGAACCATCCGCGTAACCCGGGCCGAGTGGTGGCGCCGGCGGTTGGCAGACGAACCCATACGGACGTCGCGCCCGCGCTTCCCGATCGGTTCGCGGGTATACGCACCAAGGAAACGATCCAGGCGTTAAATCCCCGGGCGCCGGAGCCGTGGACCGGCCGGGGTATCCCGCGGGGACGGGACAACGACGCGGAGAAACAACGATTGCAGAGGCGGTGAGTTCCTTTCAACTATTTCCATACGGGCAATTAGACTGATGACGTCGTGTTTTTGGTTTACAGGATGGAGCTTGACGGTAAAGAGACGTTGCCGCCGCCGCGGAAACTGTCGGAGATGGACGCGCCGATTCCGGAGCCACGACCCCAAACGCGGTTCGAGGAGATGGAAGAGATGTTCGGGGCGATCGTGGGTGAGATCGAGGAACGAGAGACGTTCTTGGCGGAGATGACGACGCTGGGCCGGGGTGACAAATACGAACTCGAGATCAAAAGCGAAATCGCCGACCGGGTGAACCAGCTCAAAGGGCTGGACGATGCCCTGCGGTCGGCGTCGGGTTTGCGATAGGCACAACTTAGGTACGCGTCGATAGGTACGCTTCGATCGCGTTCACGGTAATATTAGATTTTCTGAATAGCGTGCCTAACGAACAACTAAGGAGTCTCCCACTTAAAGCCGGGAAGTATACACGGGCGACAGACACGAGCGCCGCCCCATAAAAACCCAGCCAATCCCTCAACAAACCAACCAACCCCCCTCTCACGCCGCCCCTCTCTCGAGCGACGTGGAGAATCGACAGTTTTGTCGATTAAGCGGAGGATTCGTCCGCGGCCGCCTTGGCAGCCGCCTTCTTCTCCTTCTCCGCGAGGCGCTCCGCGGTTTTTCTCTTCTCCCTCGCGAAGATCTCCTTCTGCAACTCCTTGGCCGCCGCCAGCTTGGAGAGGAGGCCCTTGTACATACCGAGATCCCCGTTCACCTTCTTGAGCGTGAGGCCCGCGGCGTCGGCGATCTTCTCGAGCGCGGCGGGCTCGGTGGCGCCGCCGAGCTCGAGCATGCGGAAGAGCCCGATGGCGTCGTAGCGCGAGTACGCAAACTTGTTAGCCTCGCACTTGCCCTTGATGTCCGCGAGGATGGGCATCGCGAGGAGGGCGTCCACGCCGCCGGCATCCTTGGCCGCCGCCGCGAGCTCCGCGGCGTCCTTCCTGCAGACGTTCGGGTCTTCGCCGAGCGCCTCGACGAAGCAGTCGAAGATCTTAGCCTTCTCGTCGTCGGAAGGGAACCCCTCGAAGAGCTGGTCGTACACGGACACGAACCCGAGGGAGGAGAGCTTGGAGTAGCTGTACTTGGTGGAGTAGCGGACGAAGTGCTGGTTCACGAGGAGCTCTTGCACCGCCACCGACCAGATGGACGGGATGGGGAAAGGGTAGGACTCCACGAACTTGCGCTTGGTGTCAGCCACGGTAACCTCTGTTTGAGTAGCGGAAGATGGAGGAAAGTGAAAGACGTCGTCAGTCGATGTTCGGAGGATGCATGTCGGGTGTCGCGGGAGGGTACACACGTACAAACGCGCGGCTGAACCGGCCAGATCGCGCTCGAGGAAAAAGGGCGATGGAAAAAGGTCCCGATGGAAAGTTCCTCGGCGTCGACGAGGCGCGCGGGATCGCGCGCGCGGAGGGTGCGCCGCGATGCGCGAACGGGTTCCGAACGCGGAGTTCGATCGTCTCGATCGATACCGCGTCCGATCGGGACTCGATAGGACCGTAGACGCACGGGATGCACGCACCGTTGAGGTCGACGGCGGCCTGGATGGCGAGGGCGCGCCTGCTGGTGGCCTTGGGGGCGACGGTCGCGGCGCGCTTGTGGAAGCGCTGGCCGCGGACGGAGGGCGCCACGCGGCAGGTCGCGGCGGAGGCAGAGACGCAAGACATATTCGTTCTTGGTTTGTGAAACGGGTCCTTCGCTGCGGCGTGCGGCGTCGGGTAATGGCGACCGCCGCGCGACCTTTTCCCTTCAAGCTATCCATACAGAGCGAATTCTGCCAAGCGCACGATCGGCCACGTCATCGACATCGTATCGAA
>ENA-UOXV01002068-UOXV01002068.1-marine-metagenome-genome-assembly--contig:-NODE-2068-length-26707-cov-115.418167_pt1 | contig 26707 bp, 23 predicted proteins | sample MGYA00238165_ERZ766961 | MGnify/ENA primary metagenome ERZ766961 (study PRJEB28924, sample SAMN03173240) | marine metagenome | biome: Marine; feature: Water; material: Subsurface seawater | place... | reverse complement strand
TAATTCACACGAGTTGATTTGGGGCGCCTTGATAGGCGCCCTTTTTCTTTGGGGTGGCGCTTCCTGGTATTGGGATCTAACGCCTACCTTTAGTTGGGTCACGTTGCAGTGGCCAATGTTTTTTGCAGTGTGTGTGGCCAGCCCTGTTTTAGAGGAATATGTGTTTAGGGGGCTTCTTTATGATGCGGTTGATGCTCGCTGGCCTCGGGTCTGGCCGTCAGGTGCACGCTTATCGATCAGCTCCGCAAATGCCATGACGACCTGCTTGTTTGTGATAGCGCACATGATCGCGCGGGATCCAATCGCGGGCGCTTTTGTGCTTCTACCATCGATCTATTTAGGGTTGTTGCGGCAGCGTTATGGGGGTGCAGGCATTTGTATGGTGATTCATGCTGTTTGGAATGTTGGTTGGTTTAGTGTGTTTCCACCCATTTGAACGTCAACCGCGAAAGAGTAGCGTGCGAGCCTTAAGCACAGAGTGGCCTTTGCTTTGGTGATTCGCATGATGCGATTCAAGATCATCAGTCGTACTAAGCGCTATATAACGAGACGTTTTATTAAATCAGCTCGTTCGGCGGGCGCTACCGCTGCGGCTTCCAAGTACCCCTCAATACCGCCAAACTCTGACTTCAAGCCTGTGAGGGCGGCCTCAAGGTATTCTCGTTTGACTTGGGTAATGACCTCCAGTGAGGCCGCGTCAATCTCAATGCCTTGCTCGAGCATCCTATCTCGGGTGCGGGTCATCAGCTCACTCGCCTCATTGGTCAACAGGTAATCCGCCATCACAAGCTTCTCGGATACGCCAAGCATCAGTTGAATCACCGCAACCCCGAAGCCGGTACGATCTTTACCGGCCATACAGTGCACTAAAAAGCCCTGCTCGGTCGTGATCAACGCTCGAAACATCTGAGCGTAAGCGGCGACATGTTCGCAGGCGATTTCCCGAGTAATTTCTTGCATAAAGGCGCTGCGTTCCGCAGCGGAGTGTTGTCCCATGGACACACTGCCTCGCAAATCTGAGCTCGTGCCAGGTGCAATCGGGATGTGTTTTTGGCAGTCAAACGTCGGCAGGTTGGGTGTGGGATACAGTGCCACCTCATCCGTGCCTCTTAAATCGCAAATCACGCCAATGTTCAGCGCTTGAAATCCAGCAGCGCCGTCTGCGGTAAAATCGCTCAACATGCCGCATCGGAACAAGTGACCCTTGATAACCTGCCCGCCGGATGCAGTGGGGTAGCCCCCAAAATCCCTAAAGTTCAAACTGCCCTCGAGGCCAACAAATCGGTCGGACGGGTTTTGAAAGATCATACGCAAGTCTCCGAAGGCGTTACCTATTTAGGGTAGGGCGCGCCGCTTATCCGTTTTGAATTGGCGCCGAGCGCTAGGGTAGCACTTTTTGGAGTTCAAAACTGACGGCCTTGCCGTGTTTGGAGTCGGCAACGGTGGTGTTTTGCCAAAGCCGTTCCAGCCCTGGATTTTCACGTAACTCGCGCACAAGGCCTTTAATTAGAAGTGCAATCCAGGTCGCAGCCTCTTTTTGACCGCGGCTCTGATGCGCTTCATCGGCGCTCAAGGCAAAGGTGTGGAAGCGACTTCTAGCAAGGGACTTAAAATGCTCAAAGTCTTCCTCGGTGAGGGCTTCACCGGCACATCCTAGCCGCCAAATTTCTTGAAGGGATCGTTTGGGCGGGTTCATGAGCCGAGTTCCTAAAGTGTACGCTGTTTTAAGTTTACGACCTTAGGTCCCAACTGGACTGCCTAGGCCATCGTCGGCTCGGTCTAAATCTGGGAGCGGCTGTTTAAACAGTGAGTACAGCCCCTAATGGCCCTGTATTCAGCCAGCTCAGAACGACTGCAGAGGCACATTGGATATGACCAGAATCGGAAACCCGTAATAGGGTTAGCCTAATGATAGAAAACCGGCTTAGCCGCCAGCGTTTTAGCATGCCAGGCCTCAGGCAGATAGGGCGCATGCGCCTGCAGCAATTGACCCGTCAATTGTCTGATCTCATCCAGGCTTAGTATGGCGCTCGTTAACGGATCCATTGCCATGGCTTGAAAGACCCGTTCTGGCTCAGATTCGGAGGCCGCGAGCATGGCAAGCTGTTGCACGTTGATCTGGGTACGATTAATTGCCGCCAAGTGCTCGGGCAGATCACCAAATGGTTGGGGCGTAACTCCTGCGGCATCGACCCGACACGCAACTTCGACACAGGCCTCAGCTGGCAAATTGTCGATCAAATGATTGTTCATCACATTGCCGTAAATTATTTCAGGTTCGCCGGTTACGAGGGCGTGAATGATTTGAGCCCCGTATTCCTGACTTCGAACAAGATCAACCGGGGTTTCCCAATCGACCATTTTCTGCATGGTATCTCGCCAATCAGGTCGGTTATACAAGGTTTTGATGAAGCCCGGCGCGCCGTTCCAGCCGCCACCTGGACAGTATCGGTCAATCGCTTCGGGTGTTTTCCGAAACCAGGGCGAATACTCTGAGTTATGCCCTGAGGCCTCTGTCACGGCATAACCAAAATGTTTGATGTATTCCATGCGGGACGTATCTTGCTGCCAAAGCGATGGCGTTTCGGCTAATCGCCTAATTTCTGGCAGCAGGTCTCGGCCCTGATGGGCAAACCTTGTAATCCAAGCTTGATGATTGATGCCGGCGCATCGAAAATCAACTTCTGACATGGGCACCTTGAGACGCTCGGCCCACTCGGTGGTGGTGCCTTGAACCGAATGGCACAGGCCAACGAGTTTAATGCCCGGTGCTGCGCGAAACATACCCCAACAGAGCATCGCCATCGGATTGGTGTAATTGAGGAGCCAAGCATTCGGGCAAAGTCGCATCACATCTTGCGCAATTGCGGCCTGCACCGGTAGGGTGCGTAAGCAGCGCATGATCCCACCTGGCGTGAGGGTGTCGCCGATGGCCTGGCAGACGCCAAAGGATTTTGGCAGGTCTATCTCAGATTCAATCGCCTCGAAACCGCCCACTAAAATACTGGAAATCACAAAGTCAGCATCCGGCAGGGCATCCTCGCGATCGTGATGCAGGCTCCAGGTGACGTCACCGTAACCGCCATGACGACAGATTTGCGCAACGATTTTGCCCGCATAATCGAGTCGCTCAATATCCGTATCAACCAGCGCGAAATGCGCCTTCTGCAGTGTTGGGTAAGACAACAGGTCGGCCGTTAGCCGACTTGAGAACACCAAGCTACCCGCACCAATAATTACAATTTTCATCTGCGCGCTCCGCACTCAAAAAGGGTCCAACCCCCAGTCCTAATTGCCTTTAAAATCGGGCTCGCGTTTTTCCATGTACGCTGTCACGGCTTCTGAAAAATCGTTTGATTTGAATAGGTTTAAAACCGACATCAAAACATGATGCGAATGACTTTCGAAATCTTGGGTTAGGCCATGCCGAAACAATCGTTTCATTTCCGCAATGGCGAGCGGTGCGTTCGCTGAAATTTTATCGCACCAAGCGAGCGCCGTTTCCATTAGCTGCGGCTCCGGAATAACCCGATTGACCAAACCATATTCCAACGCCTGCTCGGCGGACATCGGGTCTCCCAGCATCGAGATCTCGCAGGCTTTCGCCCATCCTAGCAGTCGTGGCAGATACCAAGTGCCGCCACTTTCAGGAATAACCCCCATCTTGGCGAACCCTGGCAATAGTTTGGCTCGATCGGAGATCAGGCGCATATCGCAACCCAGCGCTAAATCCAACCCATAGCCCGCGGCCGCACCGTTAATCGCCGCAATCACAGGGGTGTCCATTCGCTGCAACGTAACCGTACAAATTTCTCGGGTTGAGTAGTGGCTCGTGCCTTGCCGACTGCCCAAAGTGCCGGCGATCCCCTCACCGGCGGATGCTTGTTTTAGATCCAGACCCGAGCAAAAGGCGCGCCCGGCCCCGGTAATCACGACAGCGCGTACTTGGGGGGCATCATCCGCCGCCTTTAACGCGGTATTCAGGTCCGTCAGCATCTGTGACGTAATAGCATTCATTGCCTCTGGCCGATTGAGCGTGATGATTTGAGTGTGTCCCACGCGTTCTGAAAGGATGGGTGCGTCTGTCATATGCGGTGTCCTGTGATGGTTAGTGCTTCAAAGCAATGTGAGCCTTCAGCCAAAGTCGCGTTATCGCGGACCTTGGCCATCATCGATTTTAATGACGGTGCCTGTGACACATTCAGAGGCCGGTGAGACTAAAAACAACAGCGTGCTGTCCATCTGGGCCGGCTGGCAAATCCGTTTTCTGGGGAAGTGTTGGCTAATATCGCCCATCCTCGACAACATCCCGTCCATCATCTCGCTCGAGAAAGCCCCTGGCGCAATACAGTTCACATTGATCGGGTATCGCGACCACTCAACGGCCAAGGATTCCGTCATTCGCACGACAGCACTCTTGGTGGTTGAATACAGGGTCGCCGCCGATTGCGCGGTGGTATTAAACGCAGCAACGGATGCGATGTTGACAATCCTGCCCGGCAGTCCGGTATCAATGAGCCGTTTCGCGACCTCAACCGATAGCACCCAAGGTCCGATGAGGTTCGTGTCAAATACGGCGTCCATCAATGAATCTTCCATTTTAACGGCGCGCTGGGCATCTGGAATCCCAGCGTTGTTCACTAAGATGGTCACTGTTCCAAACAGATCCTCGGCTTCCTTGAGCGCTGCGCGAATACTGTCTCGATCGGTCATATCAATGGCAATCGCTGCAGCAGCGCCGCCCGAGGCATTAATTTCCGCACTCAGCGCCTCGAGGCGGTCCACCCGGCGGCCAGTGACCACAACCTTTGCGCCACAAGCGGCCAGAACCTGCGCAAACCTGCGGCCCAGCCCTGACGTCGTGCCGGTGACAAACGCGACCTGGCCGGTTAAATCGGTTGATGTGTTGGGGAGGGGGAAGTCTGTCATGAGGGTTCCTTTGTTAAGATTAATCCGGATCAAGCTGTCCGATTCGTTTTAGGTTCATCCACTTTCGAGGGTCCTTTGGCGGTGCAGTTCAGGCAAGGCCGCCAAAAGGGGTTGCCTTGAGAGAGTAAACCACAGTTTTAGGCATCGCTGGATACCGCTGACCAATGAAACCGTTTACATCTCGTCACCGAGCGTATGGCGACTCAGAGTCGACATACGCTTCAGACCTTTAGTAATGGCTGAGATGACGCGCAATCAAGACCATAAAATATCATCCGACACGCTCGCAATATTGGTGCGGCCACAAAATGCCATGGTCAAATCAAGCTCATTGCGCAAAATATTTAAGGTTTCAACAACCCCGGCCTCACCGAGTGCGCCCAAACCGTAGATGTAAGCGCGACCAACCATCGTGCCATCGGCGCCGCTAGCCAGGGCCCGCAACACATCTTGACCACTGCGAATTCCGCCGTCCATCAACACCTCAAGTCGATCACCCACGGCGGCTTTGATTGCCGGCAGAACTTCAATGCTTGCCGGCGCGCCATCTAACTGCCGGCCGCCATGGTTTGAAACGATGATGGCATCCGCACCATGGTCTCGGGCAAGGCACGCATCTTCCGGGGTCATAATGCCTTTGATAATCAGCGGGCCACCCCAAAGATCTTTAATCCAGGCGACATCATCCCAGTTTAGACCGGGATCAAATTGCTGCCGAGTCCACTCGGATAAAGACCCAGTATCCTCAACCCCTGCAACGTGACCGATAATATTGCCAAAGTCGCGTCGGGGCGTGCCAAGCATGCCTAGGCCCCAGCGCGGTTTTGAGACCATATTGATGATGTTTTTCAGCGTGGGTTTCGGGGGAGTCGAGAGCCCGTTTTTGATATCTTTATGACGTTGCCCAAGAATTTGTAAATCGACCGTGAGCACCAGCGCGCTGCATTCGGCGGCTTTGGCACGTTGAATCAGGCGCCGAATAAAGCCCCGGTCGCGCATAACATAGAGCTGGAACCAAAAGGGCGCTGAGGTCTTGGCCGCAACGTCCTCGATACTGCAAATGCTCATCGTCGACAAGGTATAGGGCACCCCAAAGCGTGCCGCCGCGATTGCCGCTTTGATTTCACCATCAGCGTGTTGATAGCCGGTTAATCCAACGGGCGCTAAGGCAACTGGCATCGACACGGGTTGCCCGAGCAGGGTGCTGGCAACCGATCGTTGGGATAAATCTACGAGGACCCTTTGCTTAAACAGGATGCGCTGCAGCGCCGTCTCGTTACTTTTAAACGTTTGCTCTGTCCAGGAACCCGACTCCGTATAGTCATAAAACATCTTCGGCACACGCCGTTGATAGAGTGCTTTTAGATCTTCGATACACGTAATCGTCGTCACAGTGGTTCCTGCTGCTTGATGGGTAGATCATAACAGGGCGCGTTGGCGCTGGCATCCTGAGCGCAATGCAGAGGCCCGTCAATTCAGTTATTCTGAGAAAAAAGGAAAGCTTATGGCAACTTCATGGCAATACCAAAAAGGTCTACATGAAACCGGCAATGGGATTTATGCCTATTTGCAGCCTGACGGCGGCTGGGGTTGGTCAAATGCGGGCTTGATCGTCGACAGCGGGGCGTCCTTGCTGGTCGATACGTTATTCGATGCGGTGTTAACCCAAGAAATGCTCGACGTCATGGCGGATGCGAGTGGTGTTAAAGCGGACATGATTGATACCGTTGTGAATACCCATGCCAACGGCGATCACACCCATGGCAATGGATTATGTACCAAGGCAGAGGTTATTGCGTCGGAGTCCAGCGCTCGGGAAATGGAAAGTTTCACCCCACAAATGTTAAAAGCCTTTATGGATTCTGCGGACGCGTTGGGCGAGACGGGCGACTATTTGAAAGCCGTATTCGGGCCGTTCGATTTTGCCAAAGTCGCCGAAAAATTACCGACTCGAACCTTTAATGGCGCGCTAACCCTTAGCGTTGGTGATAAAGCGGTCGAATTAATCGAAGTCGGCCCCGCGCACACCGGCGGCGATGTGCTGGTTTATGTCCCCGAGGACCGAACGATTTTTACCGGCGATATTCTCTTCATTGAGGGCACGCCGCTCATGTGGGCGGGTCCGGTCGCGAACTGGATCAAAGCCTGCGACGCCATCATCGATTTAGACCCTGATGTGATCGTGCCGGGCCATGGCCCGCTCACGGACCTTAAGGGGGTTCGGGCCGTTCAAGATTACCTGCGCTACATCGAACGCGAGACGCGCGCCCGATTTGATGCGGGCTTGAGCGTTCGCGAGGCCGCACTCGATATTGCGTTGGGCGATTATGATCGCTGGCTGGATGCCGAGCGCATCGCGATCAATGTCGACACACTCTACCGTGAATTTAGCGGCCGCGCCGGCACACCCGATACCATCGCGCTATTTGGCTTGATGGCTGAAGTTCAGCGCGCAAGGCGCGGTCGTTCATGATTCAATGGCAGCGTTATCCTCTGTTATTGGCCTTAATGACGGCGTTGGTGGCGTTTTTGCTGAATCAGCAGGCAACGAAGCCGCCAGCGCCGGTTTCACCCCAAACCGATCGAATTTCGGCCTATACCGCCTTTGATTTACTGGCGAGAATCTTAGGCGATGAATCGCCGCACCCGACCGGTTCAGTCGCCAATCATCGCGTGCGGGATGAGCTGATCCAGGTGCTCGCAGAAATGGGTTTGGCGGTCGACGTTCAGCGGCAGTGGAGCTGCTCAACCCGGGCATCCCGCTGCGCGTGGGTCGAAAATTTGATCGCAGAGATTCCCGGATCCGAAACTGGACCGTATCTTGCGCTCATGGCGCACTACGATTCAGTGCCCGTCGCACCTGGGGCCGGCGATGACGGGGCAGGGGTCGTTGCGGTACTGGAAACCGCGAAACGCCTCCTCAATGAGCCCACTTTAAAGTGGCCGGTTTTGCTCCTGCTAACCGATGCCGAAGAGCTGGGATTGCTGGGTGCAGAGGCCTTTTTCGCCAATCATCCCAAGCGAGATCAGATTGGCCTTCTCATTAACATTGAAGGCTCGGGCTCGAGCGGGGTCAGTCAGATCATTCGAACCCATGGCCCAAACCAACAGTTGATTGACCTTTATGCCGATGCTGAGCGGCCCTCTGGTTTGTCATTGATCAATGAGATTTTCAAACGCATGCCCAACGATACTGATTTCAGTGTCTCAAAACGGGCGGGGGTGCCGGGCGCGGACTTTGCCTTTGCGGCCGAGCGCAGTCGCTATCATACGCGACTCGATAACCTTGCCTTGCTCGATCTTTCGACCTTACAACATCATGGCGACAATCTGTGGCCTCTGGCTCGAGATTTAGCCCTCGCTGACCAGCTCACCGCGCCGCGCGCCGTAAGCTACCAAGGCTTTTATGGTTGGTGGCTACATTCGCCCTACTGGGTGAATACCAGCTGTTTCTTAATCGTCTCGCTCCTGATGCTGCTTGCAACGTTCCGACAGGAACAGCCCCTCAGGCTCATCGCAGCCTCAGGCGCTTTAACGGGTGTTATGGCGCTCTCGCTGGTAATCACCTGGCTGACCTTTTCCGCTTTGTGGTGGGTAAAAGGGGCAACGGTACATTGGCCTGCCTATGACGCGCCGCTACGAGTTCTGTTGTTTTGTATGCCGCTGATCGTACTGTTGCAATGCGCCACAATTAAGACGGCTCGTCGCGCGCAATTATCGCAACGCGTACTCGCGGCCCTGTGGATCTGGTGGTTAGCGGGGCTCACCTTCCTAATTTGGCTGCCCGATGCCTTGAACCTCGTGTTGCCGGTTCTCAGTTTTGGTGCGCTTTTAGTGTTCTTTGCACGTTGGTTACGGTCAGGCACGGTTTTAATCGCCGCGCTAGGCTTGTTGTGGCTTGCTGTGCCGGGATCACTGGGCCTTGTTTTACCAATGGAGCAAAGCCAAGGCTATCACTTGATTGTGACGACGCTGCCGTTTCTAGGATTGTTTTTGGTCTTGCTCGCGCCTTTTGTAACCGGCCATCACGCGCCGCTACCGCGTCTTGTGTTGGTCTACGGGGCTCTAGTTTCGATCGTGCTTGTCTTAGTGCTACCCCTGCACAGCGCAACGCGCCCGCAACACGTTAATTTTAGACTGGTCGTGGCCCCTGATGGCGCAGCGACCGTTGCAACCACGAGTTCTGATCGATTAGGCCCTGACTGGTCCTGGGCTGGTCCATCTGGGGTCAACACGCAATTGCCGTTTGAGCACGGCTTTATGCAACGGCAAGTGAGCGTGCCGGCGATGCTCTCATTCACCAAGCCCTCGGTCACAGCGGTAAAAACGATTGCGGCAGGGCAAGCAACTTACGCTTTGTCCATTGCGCTGCCAACCAATCCAGACTGGTTCAGCTTGGTCGTCACCGAGGCCCGCGATGACTTGCAATTTGAATTGGGGGGTGTTCAGCGGCCCGTCATGACAAACCGGTGGGGATCCCTAAAGGGCCAAAGAGTGCTCCAAATGAATGGCATTCAGGGTCAACCGGCGATTGAGCTCAAACTGACTCAATCTGGCAATCAACCGATTGCCGGGTATGTGGTGGCAGGGCACTATGGCTTGCCAAAGATCCTCAGTTCTTTCTCGCAAGGCCGAGGAGAAACTGCCGTTCCGAATCGAACGGGAGACCACACGCTCTCCTACGCACCCTTTAACTTGGAGTAAAACCCTGTTGACCCTATTTTTTAAGAACATCCTTGCTAAGAGCCCGCATTTTTTGTCAAAAACCGTCCTCCTCTGGAGCCTCTTTTTGAGCTTGAGCGTAAACGCACCGTCTTCGGCTGAAAGCCTTGATCGACCAACAATTGGTCTGGTTTTAGCAGGTGGAGGGGCTCGTGGCGCGGCCCACATTGGGGTTTTAAAGTACCTAGAGGATCACCGCATTCCGGTGGATCTTGTCACGGGTACCAGTATTGGCGCCATTATCGGCGGCTTATACGCCTCGGGGTTGTCTGCGCGAGAAATTGAATCCTTAATGCTTGAGATGGATTGGGAGCAAGCACTGATTGATGATGTGCCGAGGCAAGATCGCTCCATGCAGCGTAAATTTCGAGAAGACCAATTTTCGATTCCCGGGACGCCAGGCTATCAAGGCGGCGCGTTAAAAATACCCAGCGGGGCAATCCAAGGCCAAAATGTCATCCTAGCGCTGCAAGATATGACCCAACACGTCGCCCACATCACCGATTTCGATGCCTTACCGAGAGCCTTTAAAGCCGTCGCCACCGATATTGTAACCGGTGAAATGGTGGTGCTGGATACAGGTAATTTAGCCGTCGCGCTTAGGGCCTCGATGGGTGTTCCCGCATTTTTTGCGCCGATCGAAGTCGATGGCAGGCTACTCGTCGATGGCGGCATTACCAATAATCTTCCGATTGAGCTGGCGCAAGCGATGGGCGCCGATGTCCTGATTGTGGTCGACATCACCTCACCGATGCTGCCCAAGTCTGCATTGGGTAATTTGCTGACCATTACGGATCAACTCACGAGGCTGCTTGTCGTGAACAATACTCAAGTTCAGAAGGCGCGACTCACGGCAGATGACATCCTGTTAGTGCCCGATCTTGCAGACTTTTCTGCGGTCGACTTTAGCGCCGCGGCTGATGCAATTAAGGTCGGGGAAGAAACCATCAAAGCAAGGCAGCAAGCACTCAGGCCTTTCATGCAAAGCCGAGAGGCTTATAGAGCGGTCACAAAACCGATAGTCCGCGCGCCAACCATTGCGAGCATTGAATTGGTGAACGAAACAGCCCTTGCCAACACGGTATTACGACAAAGGATCTTCACCAAAGTCGGAGATCGTTTCAATTTGAAACAGGTAGCACGCGATGTAAACCGCATCCATGGTTTAGGCCACTTTGAGCTCGTATCCTTCACCCAAAAACAAGAGAACGATCAAACCGTTTTAGCCATCAGCGCCGATAAAAAAGCCTGGGGACCTAATTATTTGCACTTTGGGTTTAACTTAGAGAGCGAGTTTAAGCATGACTCAAGGGTTTCATTTTTGGTGGGTTATTCTCAACAGGAAGTCTCGCAATACGGGGCAGAGTGGCTAACGAGCGCCAGTATTGGCGATGAACCCAGCCTGGAAAGTTCCTTGTATTGGCCCTTGGATCCAGCGGGTAGCACGTTTGGTTATTTATCGGGTGGCTATTCTGACCGGGCACTTTATGACTATGAAAACGCGCTCAGAACTACGGTCTACGCGTTACGCGGGTTGGAGGTGGCTGCCGGTATCGGTTTTGAATATCAGGGCCGATGGCGAACCACGGTCGGGCTTCGCCGCACCGAAGGGCGAGCGCATGCGGTGAGCGGCGTGAGCCAACGAAGCGCCTTAGGGTTTGATGAGTCAAGCTTGGAATGGCGTTTCGTGTTTGACACCCGTGATGATATTGATTTCCCAGCGCATGGCGCGATTATCGATGCCAGCTGGTCGCTCTATCACGAGGCCTTGGGCAGTGAGAACCGATACGGGCAATGGACACTCCGCGCCGGTCGTTATTTCGAAAAAAATGAGCACAACCTTGGCCTCAATTTATATCTTGGCGCGGCGACCGATACCCCCAGCATTAACTCAGAGTTTCATATTGGCGGCTATGGCCTTCTCACTGGTCTGAGCACCCAAGCCCGGCGTGGGGCTGCCATGGGCGTCTTATCGGCGATTTATTACCAGCGCTATAACGCTTTGCCAGCGCTTGATGGCCTCATCGGCGTCACACTGGAATATGGCGGCGCTTGGGATAAAACTGACGACGTGTCTGCAGCCGGCGCACTTGGGTCACTCGGCGCTTTTATTGGTGCTGATACGCCCTTAGGGACCTTGCAAATTGGGTTTGCTATCGCTGAAGGGGGGCATCAGAACTACTATACAAGACTGGGGCGGGTCTTTTAGCTAAGCGGGCACACGCCTTATCAAGTTATGTGGGCCATCAAGGCGTCGTGTCTTCTATCGATCTGAATGCAAGGCTAAAACAACAAATCAAGGCGCATATTGGCTTAGGTCGGGAGGCGAAGGGCATGATGGCGAATGCCGGTCATGCGCTCCCACAACGCAACAACGCCGTGTCACTCCACCCGTTTGGGTATCTGCAAACGAATTAGGTTAGCAACCAAATCGGCCCCGGCAGACCGCGGCGAGACGGATTTATCGATTGAAACAATGATGCCCGAGGCGTCGATGTAAAAGGTCCACCGTTTGGCAAACGCCCCCGCCATTAAAGCGCCATAGTCCCGCGTCATCTTTTTCTCTGGATCAGCCAGAATCGGAAAGCTCGCAGCATTCTTGGTTGCAAAAGCTGTGTTATCGGCAACAGAATCTGTGCTCGCCATAAAATAGGCGACCTCGAAGGCTTGGATGGCGTCGTCACTGTCACGCAGCGACTTGCACTCAAGCGTTCAGCCGCCCGTAAAGGCTTTTGGGAAAAACGCAATCACAACCGCTTGTTGGCCTTTGAACTGACTTAAGGTGTAGGTTTTTCCGTCAGAAGCACTCAGCGTAAAATCGGGCGCGGCATCTCCAACCTCCAAGGCCATAGCAGCACCGCTGAAGGCTAAGGTCGTAAAGCATACGAACGTTATCAAAAAACGCTTCATAGAAAGTTCCTGTTCTATAAATTGAAATAGAAACAAGATTAACACGGTCTGCACGGCCGCGGAGCGGTCTTTACCCTATCGATAAGGCAAGGCTTAAATAAAAGCTTTTAATGAAGGCCTTTAATGAAAGCTTTTAAGAAAACGCATCAAATACCGTGCAAATACTGTGGAGTTCAATGAAGCTACCGGTTCTAGTTTCGCCGACCTTTGAATCAACAGCGTCCTAGAATCTTTTTCTATTGATCCAAAAAAAACATCAATTGGCGCGTGGATGGCGAAGGTTGCCGTCCCGACGGGTAAGGCCTTTCTGATCGAAGTACTCTAGCAATTCGATGCAGAGGTTTCGACCCATCCCAGAAGCATCACGATATTGTTGGACTGTAAACGGGCTGCCGCCGGCTACCGATTGCGTCAGTCCAATCAAGTCAGCAATGGTTGTTGGCTCGAAAAAACGGTTTTTAACCGGATGCACCAATAGGCCGGCCTTCGTGCAGGCCATTAGATGTTGATTCAGCTGTTTGGGGTCAACATTAAGCTTCGCCGCGAGGTCATGTAGCACCGGCGGTTGTTTCGGGTTTTCTGATAGAAGCGGGATAACTTGCTTTAAGAGCCTCTGGGTTTGCTCAGGTAGGGTGGCCTGCGCGCCAGGTCGATGAAATAGGGAACCAGATTGCAGGATCCCGCCTTCTATTTTGAGCTGGGCAATCACGGAGTCACGATAGAGACAGGTTTTAGGTAGCATCGCTAAAAGCTTTGGATAATCGAGTCCCTGAATACTGGGATTGGTTTGATGCCAGTCTTCAAGCGCTCTAACCAATTGGCCTTTGGCATCCGAAAAGTCTTCACACGAGACCAAAACGCCGTTCAGATCAATTAGCGTCGAATGATCCGCCATGAACGCTGCGATTCGTTCAGGCTTCCAATTCAGGATGCGCTCAATGGTGTTAACGGCGACGCCGTGACTTGAACCCATAACGAGTCTGTAAAGGTAATCGGCGTCGCTGGTTGCCTCGCTAAGCGTTGTTAAAAGCGAAATGCGTTCAGGTTTTGCCCGGCCGCGACTTTGCGCGAGTGGATTGAGGACGAAACCACTGGCTATGGTTCGGGTGGCGCCTTGATCCCGAAAGATAAGCCGGTCGCCGTAGCACAAGGATAGCGGGGCGCTCGAAACCAACTGCACAATACCCGATGTTCCGGACTTAATTTCAGGACCGCTTAAGGTCGCCAGGTGTCCTAGGGTGTGCTGCGCCGCATGGTGCACATGAACCGAGGTCCAATGACGAATCGACTTCTTTTCAGCGGGTAAGACCTGCAGCATAATGTCGCAATGACGCTGCGCGCTCATTGTTGGGTTGGCCGTTAACCAGTCTCCTCGTGTCAGGTCACTTAAGGCAGCTTGTTGCCCGGTCAAATTCAAAGCCGCGCGATCACCTGCGCTCGCCGACGCGCTCACAACATTCTGCCGATGCAATCCTCGAACTTTGAAGGATTGCGATTGATTGGGTGCAGAAAGGGTGTCCGATAAACAAATCTCGCCAGCAAGTATGGCGCCGGTCACCACTGTGCCCGCGCCTTTTATGGAAAAGGTTCTATCAATCGCCATCCGAAAATGGCCCGAATCAGACCGTTGTTGCATCCTTTGTGCGTGATCCTTCAGGGCCGTAATCAACTCGCTTTCACCGGTTCGGTTGACGCTTGAACAGGGAATTACCTGACTTTTCTCAAACGAAGTGCCCTGCAACTGCTGCCCAATCGCAGCCTCGACCTCAAGACATCGCGCGGGTTCCACTCGATCAATTTTCGTTAAGGCAACCAGCAGGGCAGGTACCCGCAGAGCTTCTAAAATAGCCAAGTGCTCGAGCGTTTGGGGCATCATGCCATCGTCGGCGGCAACCACCAGCAGGGCTAGGTCCACCGCACCGACACCCGCTAACATATTGTTTATAAATTTAATGTGACCTGGAACATCGACGAAACCGATCGACAGACCGCCTATTTTTGAATAGGCAAACCCTAAATCAATCGTCAACCCGCGATCTTTTTCTTCTTGAAGTTGATCGGTTTGGATGCCCGTTAGCATTTCAACGAGACTGGTTTTCCCGTGATCAACATGGCCTGCCGTTGCAACGATCATCCAGCGTTGACCGCTTTGAGCCCAGCCAGGAGCCGTTCTGGGCTATACAGGGTGCGCAGGTCTAACAACAAACGAGACCCCGTTATGCGCCCTAAAATGGGCGTATCGATCTGACGAAGGCGCGTGGCCAGACTCATAATAGCCTCATTGGGGTGTGTCGTACCCCGCGCGCTGATTGCGATCGCCCAGGTCGGCAACAAATCAATCGGTAGGGCGCCACTGCCAATTTGGCTTTTAGCATTGACCAATGCGGCGTCAAAATCTTGCCCTAAATGCGCTGTAACCGCTGGCAACAGCGTATCACCGAACTGTTTTATCTCTGCTTCGGACCTCGCCAGATCGCGCAAGGTGGGCAGATGCTCTACCAAGGTTTCTGGCGTGAGATACAGCTTTAAAACGGCGATCAAAGCGGCCAGGGTCATCTTATCGACTCGAAGGGCTCGCTTCATGGGGTTTTGCTTGATCAAAGCGATGGCCTTAGCCGTGCCGACAATTAATCCAGCTTGAGGCCCCCCCAATAGTTTATCGCCGCTGAAGGTCACAATGTCAGCGCCGCTTTCAACCGCTTCTTGCACCGTTGGCTCTGGCGGCAAGCCGTATTGGCTGAGATTAACTAAGGTGCCACTGCCGAGATCGGTCATAAAGGGCAGATCAAATTCGTGGGCTAGGGCCGCTAAGTCTTTTTCGGCGACACTCTCGGTAAACCCTTGAATTTGATAGTTGCTGGTATGGACTTTCATCAGCATTGCAGTCTGATCGGTTATCGCCGCCTTAAAGTCTGACAGTCGCGTTCGGTTGGTCGCGCCCACTTCGACGAGTCGACATCCCGAGCGCGTCATAATTTCTGGCACTCGGAAGGAACCACCGATTTCAACCAGTTCACCTCGCGATACCGGAACATCTTGACCCAGGGCGAAGGTGTTGAGAACCAGCATGACCGCTGCTGCATTGTTGTTCACAACGGTTGCGGCTTCGGCGCCAGTGATTTCCTTCAAAAGATGTTCAAGGGGTTGATCTCGATCGCCGCGTTTGCCGGTTTCCAGATCGAACTCTAGATTACTAGGACTGCCTGCAACGCGTTGCACCGCATCGAGTGCGACCTGCGGCAAGCTAGCGCGGCCTAGGTTGGTATGAAGAATCGTTCCCGTGAGATTTAGCACCGTCTTTAAGGTCGGATTGGCGGCGCTAAGCACTGATCGAGTATTGGCAAGCAATTCGTCATCAGACGGCAATTTGAAGTCAGTGGTTGCGCTGTCGCGTCGAGCCGTTGAAAGCGTCTCAGCAATGACTCGAGCGACACGAGTGCGGCCAAACTCATCGACGAGCATGCGTCCCTCTACCGACCGTAACAGTTGATCGACTCCGGGTAAGTGTTTAGCAGATTGTGACAAGGGTCAATCCATAGGGCCGATCGGTTGCATTGTCTTTTGCAACGATCCCACCGTTCGAATCCAGGGTTCAATGCCGTTATCGTATTGCACCATCCAGGCTCGTTTTGCGTCACTGGCCAGCTGGATATCATTGAATGTATCCAAGACTAAAACATAAAGCGGGCGTTTCATTAATTGGGTTTTCAGCACAAGCGGGTCTTCAAGATTGACCGTTGACGCAAATGTCCGAATCGAGGAGAGGCTTTTCTGGGCGATGAGCTGAATCGCGAAGTCATCTGAGGGAAGGTCCATAAAGTAATCATAGGTGCCATCACCAGATGTCGCAGGTCGCGCCATCGAATCATAGTCTAATTCAGGTGGATCCATAGGAATTGAGTTCAGTTTGGCGGCAGACGCAACGGCTGTAACGAACGGCTCAGCTTGAGTGGACCGCTCGATTTGCCCGTTGGCGCGATTCGGTGTGCGATTTCTTTGGACTTGCAGGTCACTGGGCCGCACCGATGAAGTGGATGCGACGGCCGGCGAAGGCAGTGCGCCCTTAGGCCCTAAGGTTTGCAACCCGGCAGGTAATTGCTCGGAACGTTGAACATGGTCAGTATAGACTTCAGCCAGCGTCGTCCCAGCCGGAAAGGGCTCGGTTGCCGGGATCACAATTTCCGAGGCGATGGTTGCGACATCCGGACGCGCATTGGTTGTGACGACCTGTGCCGCAAGACCCTCAACCGCGATCCTCGGAGCGTCATTTTGGGTATCCGCCAAGATTGGCCGGACATTCTCAACCCTCGCTGGAACGGCTATCACGTCTAGCGGAGCCGATTCGACTGCCGAGTCAACGATGGTCACTGCAAATTCAAGGGCTTCGGCTTCATTTTCGATAGCAGGCGTCTTAATGGTGCTGATCTCGAAAGCTGGGGACACTGCACCAACGGCTACCAGAATCTCATCGGCCGCTACCGGCGCTTCAATCACGGATGGCATGCCGCGGTTGCCAGCAGGGGCTATCTGGGCCGACGTCGGCTCAGGCGTCTCGAATGGATCGCCAGCCAATGTGCCCGCTATCTGCGAATCGGCCAAGCTCGGCTGTTCTGTCTCAATGGAAGTCGGCGTTTCACTCATCGCTAAAGCGCGAGTCTCAGGAGTGGTGTAAGCCATAGCTGTTGCCAACGTCGGCGCGTCTGCAATCGATTCGGTTATCGGCATTTCAACTGCTGCAACAACGGCAGCTTTTGGCAATTCAACAAGAACGATTGGCGCGTCCATCACCGTTGCAACTGCTCGGTTCGCGGCAACCGCCACTATGGCTGACGCCAATGCAGACGTTGCCTCAGGAACCTCAGCTAATGGGCTCGGTATTTGATCATCGGCCAAGACGACCTGCGCTTGCTCAATGAAAACCGGTGCGGCAGTCTCGTCGCCAAGGATCGGTGCTGATTCAGTTTCCACGAAGGCAATTGCTTGGTCTGGCACTTCCAGTTCAATATCCACTGTCGGCGCCTCAACTGCTGCAGCGCGTAGAGGCTTTGGTAACTTCGCCAGCGTACTTTCCGTTTCGTCTATCAACGCGGGTTCGGTCACGACTTCAACAAGAGACGCTGTCAATTCGCGTGTTTCGGCCAAGGCTTCGGTCACGGGCGCTTCAATTTCAGCAATGACCAAAAGTTCGCGCGCTTCGACGACAGCAACCGGCTCTTCAATGCCGACTGATGTCGCGTGTTTGCTGGGGAGGGCGACCATGGCTGACGCTAATTCAGACGTTTCCTCTGGAACCTCAGGCAAAGTATTCGCGTTCTGATATTCGGACAAGCCCACTTGCATCACCTTAATATCACTAGGCGGCTCAATCCCATTAGCGTCACGCCCTGGAATAACAACCGCATCCGCTGCAGTCTCGGCGCTGGCGATTTCCGGCGCTGCTGTTGGGATTTCGATCGAAGGGGTTTCATCCCCTGCAACAATCACTGGTTCGGGTAACGTAACCACCACGCTGGGGGCTTCAATCACTGCTGACTTGTCCGACGTTGCGACCATCGCTGCTGGCAACGCTGTTGCTTCAGCCTGAATCTCAATTGCTGAGGCTGAAGGCGCCTGTTCAGTATTTTGATTAAGCGTTAAGTTGGGGGTTGCTGCAGTTTCATCACCAGAAAAGGAAGCCCGCTCGGAAGCGGCCACCTGAGCAACATCGGCTATTGCCATGATGGGATCGGTCTGAGTCACCATTGGCAAGTCTTCCAAAGCGCTTTGAATCGATTCAGCGGGGCTAACCGTCTGATTCGTGGCAATCGAGGTGCTTACACGCTGATCCTCCTCAGGCATTCGTTGAGCGGCTGCATTTTCTGCCACCGGTTGAAATTCAGGATCGGCGACTTCAATCTGTAGATCCAGATCCTCAACGAGATCTGTTTGCTCTGGCGCCAGAGTCACCGCCTGGGATAATTCGGCCTTGGGCTGCTCGATCTCAAGCGAGGCGGGATCAATTGTGACCGCTTCGAGTGTTAAAGCAGCCAATGGAGCTGCGTTTAGGGTCAGATCATTTGACTCGGGTAAGGCAGCGTCGCGCAAGGCGACGGATTCTGGCGAAGCCATCGACTTCGGTATGGTCGTGGTCGCCCCTATTGATTCTTCGATAGCCACTTTGGCCATTACATCGTCATCAGCGACCGAAGTTTGAATTTCCAATACTGCGGCGGATGGCGTTGACGGTTCAGCGTTGACCATTGCCATATTACCGCTCAATTCAAGAGCGCTATTTACAATTTCACTATTAAGCGATTGTTTTATATCGGTATTTTCGAATTTCTTTGCGGCGGTAGGAATCGTTTCAAAATCATCGCCAACGGACTTCTCATCGGCTACTCTCGACAAGATCTCACCCAATACGGGGGACTCAGGTCCAGATAGGTTCGACACGATCGCCGCTAAACGGGTTTCATCATCCTCGGCATTCGCCTGTTGAGCGCCTTGTTGTGGTCGCGTATTGGCCGCGTTCATGCGCGGAGCAGACGCTGGGTCAAGGTCCAAAAACCGTTCTAGCGCATCAACCTCGGTCGGGACGCCGCCCACCTGCGCAATCACCTTTGATATCGCGTCGTGTTTGGTTTGGGCTTCTTTTAAACTGCTGGCACAAGACCAGTCCTTCGCCTCAAGGTGACCAATACAATACCACCTTGCGTCATTGTCTCGATAGGTCTGTTTAGACTGCACAACGCACGCTGGGTTTGAGAGGTCAGCATCCTTACCCGAACAGGGGTCTTGGCTCATCCAACTGCACCCAGTCAAGCCCAAGCAGGACAGCGTTGTACTTATAATCAATAACGCGCGTTTCATAAAACGATCCATTCGGTTGATGCCTGCATGATAGTTCATTAATCGAGTAATTCCGATAGGCTCTGTTGGCTCATCTGCGGGAATAAACCGAACAATCCACCCGTATGAAGAAACACAACATCCGTGCCATGGATATCGCCCTGTTGGATCATTTGAATCAGCCCTTGAAACGCTTTGCCGGTGTAAACGGGGTCCAAAATAATCCCTTCTAATTGCGCAAGCCAAGCAATCAATCGATACACCTCCGGGGAGGCTAGGCCATAGCCTTCGCCGATGAAATCATCGCGAAGCTGTCCCGGCTCTGGATTAAGACTCGACTGAAAACGCGTTTGCCAGCGGGCGGTATCGAGCGCCGCTTTGCGCTCAAAGAATCCCGCATTACGGGACACGCAGATGCCGATGACAGGCAGAGACAGTTTGTAAAGCGCCTGACCTAACAATAACCCAGCATAAGTGCCGCCAGATCCAACGGCGGTCACCATACAACTCGGTTGAATTTGCGCCGAGGTAAAATCTGCGGCCAGTTCCTTGGCGGCTTGAATGTAACCCCAAAGGCCCAGTTCATCGCTTGCGCCGATTGGGATCCGGTATGGTCGCTCACCCAAGCCGCTGAGCTCGACGACTTTGCGCTCATAAAGTCCATCGAGGTGCTCGAAGGCCTGATCGCTCACATAGTCAATTTTAGCGCCTAGTAACTGATTCAGAAGCAGGTTGCCATTGGCGGTTTTGGCTTCAGAGCCCCGTAAAATCAAATGGCATTGCAATCCGAGTTGTGCGGCAAATAAAGCGGTTGCCCGACAATGATTCGATTGCAAGCCGCCACTCGTAATCAGGGCCGTTGCGCCTTGGTTTAGCGCATCCGCTAGCACAAACTCGAGTTTTCTGATTTTGTTACCTGCGCCTGCAGCTTCGGTTAGATCATCTCTTTTGATCCAGATTCGAGGCCCACCAAGGGCTTCGGACAGTCGATCAAGTGGTTGCAGCGGCGTCGGTAGCCTCGCCAGGTCGAGTTTAGGCGGCGGGTTCATGATGGCGATTTCTAACGACAAACTGACTGGACGTGGTCATAGTAATTTCACCATCTTCAACCATTTCCGTGGTCAACAACACACTGGACTTACCCCGGGTCAGCAACTTTTGCTGAAAAACCGCAAAGTCATTCGGCAACCGGCAGCGGCAGATCAGATGCTTTAAAACGGGTCGCAGAAAAACCGCCTCGGAACGGCCAACAACCGTATTCCCAACGATGTGCATTTTTCCAATTTGAAGTTGCACCATGCCCCAACCTGCTAACGCTGATAGTGCAGACAAACTGCCGCCAAAGGCGCTCATTTGATGGTTAATGTTTGGCGCGAGCGGTGCTTCAAGCGTTAATAAATCATCCTCAAACGAGGCGACCGTCACGCCCATCGCAACACTTAGCGGAATCAATTGGTGAATCGTCGCCTCCAATTCGGCGGCGGTACTGACTTGAATGAACGGCATTTCCACGTGGGGCACCTCTTATTGACAGTTATGACTATAATACAGCGCCATCTTGGGATGCAGTGCTTTATGCGTTATCTGTTTCTGTTATTGATCGTCTTGACGTCGAGTTGTAGTGACGACGGCGCGCCGCTTGAACTCACGGGTAAGACCATGGGGACCACGTATCGTATCTTGATTGCCGGCCCGGCTAAATCGAGCAGCCTTACTGAAACGCATGAACAAATAGAAAGAAAACTAATTCAAATCAATGCGTTAATGTCGACTTACGATTCTGAATCGGAAATATCTCGCTTCAATCGAACGAGACCAGGCACCCCATTTAGTCTGCACGCCGATACAGCAGAAGTCTTAGCCTTCAGTCTCGCCTTAGCAGATAAAACGGGCGGCGCCTTTGACCCGACAATTGGGCCCTTAGTGGAACTCTGGGGCTTTGGGCGCGCGACATCAACCGATCAAGCGCCACCAGATGACCGTATCCAAGTTGTTAAACAGCAAATTGGATATCAAAGCCTTCAACTGGATACAGACGCGCCCACTGTGAAGACGCCGATCGGGCGACAGCTCGACTTTTCTGCCACGGCGAAAGGTTTTGCAGTGGATGCATTGGCTGCGATCCTTGTGCAACAGGGGCATTCAAATTTTCTCGTTGAAATCGGCGGCGAACTATTCTCCAAAGGGGAGAAGCGTCCGGGGCAGCCCTGGCGGGTTGCTATAGAGATGCCTAGCAACGCCACTCGCGCGATTTATCGTGCTTTTCCATTGATCGATTCTGCGATCGCGACCTCGGGTGACTACCGAAATTATTTTGAATCCAATGGTCAGCGGTTTTCTCACACCATTGATCCACGAACCGGTTATCCGATTACGCACGCCACCACGTCCGTCACAGTGGTGGCCTCAACAACCTTAGAGGCCGATGGCTGGGCGACAGCGTTGAACGTGCTCGGTCCGGTCGCGGGTATGCAGTTAGCGGCCGACCAGAATCTGGCCGTAGTCATGCTCGTCTTTGAGAAGAATGAACTCAAAGCATTGGAAAGCGCCGCGTTTAAAGACTATCTTGCACAAAGCCTGTAAACTCATCCCAAGCATTAACAAGCGGTGATGGCCGTATTGTGAATCAAAGGCTCGCCTAGATCGGCTTGTTGCCAGGCAGCGCCGCAACCTTCAATCATCAGCGGCTTTGTTGAATTGAAGACGGATCAAGCAGACAAGAAGCGCTATAACCCGGCGCCGTTGAGATAGCCGACGGGCCTAAGAAACAGAGTAGGTGATTCGATGATAGAGTTTTTTATGACGTTTTTGGTTTTTCTGTTTGTGATCGTCATCATGGCGGTTGGCGTTATGCGCGGCAGACCACCGATTGCAGGATCCTGCGGCGGGTTGGGTGCGATGGGAGTCGACGGCGCCTGCGAAATTTGTGGGGGTAATCCGGACAAGTGCGAGGCCTCTGATGGCCCGGGCGCGAAACCGGTCATTACCAATGCGTTAGAAGCATAGCTAAGCACTGAGTCCCCTTATAAGCCCCTCATCGCCAAGTTGAGCCACACAGCACGTCGCAGAGGTCATCCTTCAGCCGACGAGAGCCGAACTTTGGATTTGAAAAAGCCCAAGCGACGCCGGCAAAGCATCGATTAAAGGCAGCGGCGGTTCTAGTGCTGCAGGCTGATCCCTTACAGCAATTCATTATTGTGTTCGGCTCTAATCTGAGCGCGGCGAGCTTCTGTCTGGCGATTCAAAAGATACCGATTGATTAGTTTTTGATATTCAAGTGGCAAGCTAACAAACTCGATACCCGAGCGATACTGACGGCTGCCTTTGTGCATCCTACTGTAACGAATGCGGGCAAAGCAGGTCAGCACCCAGGCGCCCTCATCAAACAAAACCCGCAGCGCGACATAACTTTGCTCGGGCAATAATTCCTCAATACAAAGACCTGCGCCACCAACACTAAGATCAATCAATTCCGATCGAAAATTGTCTGGGGTCTGAATTTCATTGAACAGCACGCGCCGCCCGATGAGCTCAACCTGCTGATCTAAATTTTTAAGATACGCGGCCATCTCGGCATTTTGTACGTCAACGCGCTCTAGTAACCCTTTGCCCTGACGTTGCAGCATTTTGAGTTGTCCGATCAGCTGAATCTCTTCAGAGTAATCAAACAACGTTTCTGGATCTTGGGTGGCTATCTGATCTGAACTGATCAGCTTATACTCACAGGGGAGAGCATCTTCCAAACGGAAAAAGTCTCTAATATCGACATCACTCATACTAATCCTAGTTAACGGCTTGCACGCAGAGAAAATATTAAGGGGTACAACAGCAATAAAATGAGCAGGGTCGAGCAGCTGACGCGGGCCCCACTGCGGCTTAATTACCCCACTAATTGGTAAAGAATACTATGGAATACCTTGGATACAAATTGATGACCCTTGGCCAATGACGCATTGGGTCCTGAGCGTCTCATTGAGAATGGCCGGTAAGCTCGGCAAAAATGCCGTGTATCAGCGCGCGAATGGGTTGCCAGTGGTAGGCCTTAGCATTGCCGTGGCAATCTTGGTGATGGTGCTATCGGTCGTCAATGGTTTTGAAGTCGCCCTTCGCGAACGGGTGCTGAGCCTATTCCCCCATGTTTTAATTTATGACCGCAATCAGGCGCAATTGAACCAAGCGCAACTTGCTTTGATTGAATCCCAAGAACAGGTGTTAGCAACCGCGCCAATCATGGAGATTGGCGGGATGCTCATAGCGAACGGAGCGCATCAAGGGATTGTGGTATCTGCCGTTGATCCCACGTTAGAGGCTCAGGTCAATGACTTACCGAGCTATGTGACCAGCGGAAGCTGGGCCAGCCTGGGGCAGGCCACTTTTAACATAGTGATCAGCCAACAGCTGGCGACGACTCTGGATCTAGCCGTCAACGACCGCGTTACCTTGATGCTGCCAATCGCGGATTTTTCACTAGCGGGTATTAGCACACGCTCCAAACGGTTTACCGTAGTGGGCATCTATGACACCGCGACCGATTTGGATCGCGTGACGGCTTATATCAACCTGACAGCAGGCGGCGCACTCGGTGGCAGCCGGTTCCCACAAGGCGTACGGCTAAAACTGAAGGATCTGTTTCAAGCCGCCAATGTTTTACAATCAATTTACTATGCGAATCCCGCCCAACCAATCTTTGGGTCAAGTTGGATGAGCCGGCAGGGGAGTCTTTATGCGGCCATCGGACTCCAAAAACAAATTATGTTTATTTTACTGGCGCTGTTGGTCGCGGTTGCGGCCTTTAATGTCACCTCGCAACTGGTCATCTACGTTGAGGAACACCGATCTGATATCGCAATTTTGAAAACCTTGGGCGCAAACGCACGTGAGATCCGACGCATTTTCCTGTTGCAGGGTATGACGCTAGGACTAATCGGCACAGCTGCTGGCCTTGTCCTGGGTTTTATCGCGTGTGATGCAATCAACTGGGGGCTCATGGCGCTACAAAAATTCTTCTCGTTAAATTTACTGGCGGAATACTTCGTGCATTATTTGCCGTTTGATCGATTGCTAGTAGATTTTCTCTGGGTTGCCTTTGTCAGCCTAATGTTGTGCTTCATCGCGAGTGTTTATCCAGCGCATCGCGCCGCAAAAATGATGATCTCGGAGGGACTTAGAGATGGCGCTTGAGAACAATTCAATCCCCAGCGTGGTTGCGACAACCCTCGTCAAATCCTATCCCCATGGTCAAGCGGGCATGATTAAGGTCCTGAACGAACTTGATTTAACCCTTTATCAAGGCGAGCAAGTTGCGATCACGGGTGCATCCGGCAGCGGCAAGAGCACCTTGCTACAGATACTAGCGGGCTTGGAGCGCACAGACTCAGGCTCTGTGCAGCTGCTTCAGCAATCGATGCATCAAATGAAGGATCAAGATTTGGCGCGTTTTCGCAATCACCATCTGGGTTTTGTTTATCAGTTTCATCACTTAATTGATGATTTTACGGCCCTAGAGAACGTCGCCTTACCGGCTCGAATAAAAGGCCTGGCCACGACAACCGCAAATGATCAAGCGCTGGCGATCCTGGCCCAAATGGGGTTGTCGGACCGATTGACCCATTTTCCTTGGCAACTTTCTGGCGGCGAACGTCAGCGCTGCGCGATTGCCAGAGCGCTGATCAATCAGCCTGAAATTATTTTTGCTGACGAGCCTACCGGTAATCTGGATCAGGAATCGGCTCGGCAGGTGAGCGAACTCATGATGTCATTGTGCCGATCAAACGGCGCAACCTTGATTCTTGTCACCCATAACCCGCACCTAGCGGGTCAAGCAGACCGTCAACTCACGCTTACCGGCGGGGCCTTGCAGTGATGATGGATCATCCCAAAATGGTCTTGGGCATTGCGCTACGCTTTTACATCAATGGCGTGCTGCAGGGCGCCGGTCGGCGCTATGTTCAATATGTCAATCGAGCTTCCGTGATCGGGCTGACCCTTGGGACGGCGGCGCTCATCATGGTAGTCGCTGTTATGAATGGCTTCGATCGTGAGCTTCAATCACGTCTACTCAGCGTGACGCCGCATTTGCTCGTTTCAGGGGAAATACCCCGCGAACAGCTCCTAAGCCAGGACAACGTACGACAAGTGCAGCCTTACCTGTCAGCAGAGGTTTTGTTGCTCGCCGATCAAGGTGGCTTGCTTTTTCGCCTTCAAGGCTTAGCACCAGATGATCACCAAGTGACAATAATGCAAGCGGCCCTACAAAAGGGCCGGTGGTGGACGAAACAAGACGCGGCCCCCATCATTTTAGGCGCCCCCTTAGTTGAACGATTTGGTTATCGACTCGGCCAATCCATTCCGGTCGCTTTAATCAAAATAGATCCAGAGACCCACCGGATCCAACCGCGGGTCTCGAGCTTTGTTCTAATTGGGACCTATGCACTGGGTGCAGAAACCGATCAGGCCATCGCGATCACCTCGCTTTCGGCCTTGGCAACGGTACTTAATTTATCGCCAACCCAACGCGTGCACTTAAAAGACCCAATGGCAGTACAAAGGGTTCGTGAGGACCTAATCTCAAGTGGGATCACGCCTTTGAGTTCTTGGGAGCATGAGTTTGGCGCCTTTTTTCAAGCGGTTCAGCTCGAAAAATTAATGATGGGGCTATTATTATCCGTTCTGATCGGTCTTGCCCTCATTAGCCTGTCTGCCGGGATGCGTATCGTGATGCTTGAAAAACAACAAACAATCGTCATTCTGATGACCTTAGGATTAACCGCGAAAGATTGCCGATACGTCTTTCTGATTCAGAGCGCTTTGCTGTCGGTTACAGGGATTGCGATCGGCTTGCTCCTTGGCGTCCTGATCGCCAGTCAATTGCCGGCCCTTATGGCCTTTATTGAAGACCTAACGGGTTTTTCGATCGTCACAGGGAGCTACTTTTCTGACCTGCCGGTCGATATTCGGCTGTGGGATACTGCGTTGATCATTATCTCAGCACTGCTTGCGTGTGCCTGCGTGATGTGGCGATTGGTACAATCCAATTTTCGGCTCGCGCAAGATCCTGCCCGCACAAACAGCCCGCCCGCGGGCCTTTAATCAGCTTTGGCGCGCATCCCCCAATAGAGCTGAACCCCAAGGAATCCAAGCACGCCCAGGGTCAAACCGCAGGTTAAACAACCGACAATCAATGGCATCCAAATCTCGGCCAGTCGGCTCACGAGCCAGTTCCAGGACAAATCATAGGTCGATAAATCAACCGATTGGCCCGTAATCCATGCCCCCACTTCGAAGGCAAAATACATCATGGGCGCCATGGTGATGGGAT
>ENA-UOXV01002064-UOXV01002064.1-marine-metagenome-genome-assembly--contig:-NODE-2064-length-26767-cov-23.997117_pt1 | contig 26767 bp, 19 predicted proteins | sample MGYA00238165_ERZ766961 | MGnify/ENA primary metagenome ERZ766961 (study PRJEB28924, sample SAMN03173240) | marine metagenome | biome: Marine; feature: Water; material: Subsurface seawater | place: North... | reverse complement strand
GTATCTTTTGCAGCCTGAATAACTTCTGGATGATTAGACAATCCTAGGTAATTATTTGCACAAAAATTGATGACTTCTTCTCCTGTAGAAATTTTAATGATAGCATCTTGTGATGATGTAATAATTCGTTCTGATTTATACAACCCAGCTTCTTTTATTTCTTCTATTTCGTCTTGCAAATATTTTTTTATTGAACCATACATAATTGATGTGAAATTTTAATTTGTTTTGTGATGTAAAAATACTTTAAAATTCTTCTATAGAAATTGTTTTGTTAATATAAACAAGAACCTTTTTAGTGACTAAGTAATTTAGAGATGCTAACACACTTGCATAATTCTCTAATTGATAATGATGCTCTTCTCTAGAAATCCCTGTTTTGTAATCTATGATGGTTACCTTGTTGTTTTTGTCAAAAACTAACCTATCTGGTATTACTGTATTGGCTTTAAACAAAATTTCTCTCTCATTGTAAATAACTACATCTTTAGAGTAATACCTTTTAAGTTTTGTGTGGCAAACAATTTTTAAAATTTTTTCCTGCAATTGCTCTTTTTCTTCTAGGCTAATCTCTCCTTGTTGAAAATACTTTTCTATTACTTTATGAACATCATCTTTAGTAATTACCTCAGACAAGATTTTATGAATAAGATTTCCATAATTCTTAGCCTCACCTCTTGTTGTACCCCAAAATGTTGATGAATTGGCCAACATAGTAATCTTGTGATCTTTCCAAGGAGTACTTATAAATCTATGTTGAGTTTTACTAGCAAGCCCTGTTTCTAGTGTTGTTTGTAGTTTACCGTGATCTCCAAAACTGTATTCGTTTTTTTCTTGATGCCACAAATGATGCTTTTTCAAGTAAGAAATAAAAATTCCTGAAAAGTATTTAGAGTCTTCCTCTTCTTTTTTATTTAACTTTTTATCTGTAATGATGTATAGTTGTTCAACAGCTCTTGTTAGAGCAACATAAAGAAGGTTAAAATTATCTAATTCTAACTCAGACTTTCTTGTATTGTAAATTTCTTCACCTTTTTCACCTGTATATCTAATTTCCTTGTTTAATGGAACCAGTATGTTTGAAAAACCGTCAATAGTATTTTCTAACCAAACTTTTGGTTTAATATCTTGATATATATACAATTCACATGGGAAAATTACTACTGGGAACTCTAACCCTTTAGCTTTGTGAATAGTCATGATCTTAACTGCATCAGGATTTTCCGAGGAAACTATACTTAACGATTCTTTTTTATGATCCCAATAATTTAGAAAATCTTGAATATTTGACTCTTTTTGTTGCTGAGTTAAAATTTCATCAAGAAAAAACTGAACATAAGCGTCTGTTGTATTTTGAAGATGAAATGCTCTAATTATTTGCTCTACTTTTTCGTAAAATGGAGATTCATGAAACAAAATTAAATCTAAAAAACAATTGTATTCTTTTAGCAGTGCTAAAACCTCTTTTTGCTCAAGATTAATAAACTTTGTGAAAAAAGCATGTTTATCTAATGTGATCATTAGATGTTTATGCAAGAAATATAATAATTCAAGTAAACATTCTTTGTCGTTCGATTGAACTGAATACCTTAAAAAATTAATAATGAAGTTTACTTTTTTACTATTGCTCAATAACAATGTTTCTGAAGAAACAATATCAATGCTATTTTCAGATAAATAATTTGCAACAGTAACCCCCTCACTTCGCTTTCTAACCAAAACACATACAGACCCTAGATGGCATTTGCTATCTAAATTATTGATTATTTGGTATACTTTTTTTGCATATTTAAGCTGATCCTCTTCTTTATCATCCATTTTCTCTAAAAAAGAAATGGAAACATATCCTCCTTTTAATTCATTTTCTTCTTGGTGTGATTTATTTAAAAAAAGATCAGCATAAGATGAATTTTGCAGAAACTGTGATGAATGTTTAAAAAAAGAATTATTAAACTTAATTAGTTCGCTAAAGCTTCTGTAATTAGTAGATAATTCTTGAACTTTTTTTTCTATTGTAAAAGGGTTTTGGGAAATTGTATCCTGAGAACCTAGTTTTAAAAATTGTGAAGCTTTTCCTCCTCGCCATCTATAGATTGCTTGTTTAGCATCTCCAACTAACAACAAACTCGTTTTTTCTTGAGACAACGTATTATCTATTAATGGAATCAAATTTTTCCATTGTAAGACTGAAGTGTCTTGCATCTCGTCAATAAAATAATGCATAAAACTTTGACCTATCCTTTCATAAATAAATGGGGCTGGTTGGTCTTGTATATTATCTGAAATTAACTGGTTAAACTCTGCATTTAAACGAATATTATTATCTTCTTTAATCGTATTCAATTCTTTATTTATATGATTCAAAACGGCCAATGGAATGATACTTTTTAGGACTAATTTTGTTTGACTTAATTGTTGATACAATAATTCTGAATCTGAATACAATTTTAAAAGTGCTGGTAAAATATTTTCTGCAGTTAGTAATGTATCTGCTGTTTTAGTCTTGGATAATAGTTCGTTTTCATCGATTCTTTTTTTAAGAACACTCTGATCAAAAAACTTTGTTTTTTCTGTTTTATGTACCAGTGATAAAAAATGATTTGGAAGCATTGATCTGTTAAAAACAGAAAACTCTAATTGCTCATTTGAAATGATTTGCAGTGCCTCCTCTCCTATAGATTTCATTCTCGCAAGAAGATCTTTACGATGTTTAATTAATTTTATTTGTAATGATTTAAAATCACCTAAGGTTTTATCACTTAATTTCCTGAAATGAAAAACATCCTCTTCTTTTAATAAAATCTTTGAAAACTCTGATAAGTCTAATGAAATATCCCATGATTTATCATCATCAGATTTATCGATAGAATACTCAATTAACAATTTTGTTAATTCAGTGGTAACTCCAACTTTAGAAATTAAAACCTCTACAGCTTTATCAAGCAACTCTTGAGCATTCATTTCTACCTCAAAATTCTGACTAAGCCCCAAATCAAAAGAGAAACTTTTTATTATTTTATATGTAAAACTATCTATAGTTGTTATGTGAAAAGCTCCATAATTTTCTAAAATTAATTTTAAAACAACATTACTTTTCTTCTTAATTGTATGTGGCTCTAATCCTGTTTCTTTTTGAATAATAATAAAAAGAGGAGGTTGTTTGGCCTCAGAAAAATCTTTTAAACTATTTAGTATTCGTTGCTTCATTTCTGAAGCTGCCTTATTAGTAAATGTTATCGCTAGGATTTTTTGAAAAATAAAGATATCATCACTAATTAGCACTATTTTAAGATACTCCTTAACTAATGTAAATGTCTTTCCACTCCCTGCCGAAGCGTTATAAATTTGAAAAGTAGATTCTGGCTGCAAAAAATTTTTATTGCAAAATACAAAAAGCCAAACAGAATCTGTTTGGCTTTCATTAATATAATTTTTTGATTTTAACCCAATCCAACATCCAAAGACATCATAACAATAAATCCACCTATAAAACCTAGGGTAGCAATATCTGTATAGTTGTCTCTTTGTGTTTCAGGAATAACCTCCTCTACAACAACAAAAATCATTGCACCAGCTGCAAATGCTAATGCATAAGGCAAAATAGGAGTAAAAAAAGAAACTGCAACAGCACCAATTACCGCTGCAACTGGCTCAACCACTGCTGATAATTGTCCGTACCAAAAACTTTTAAATCTACTGACTCCTTGTCTTCTTAAAGGCATCGCTACAGCAAAGCCTTCCGGAAAGTTTTGAATACCTATTCCTATTGCTAATGAGATTGCAGCAATTATCATTTCTGTTTGCTCTACTCCCACAAGAGTTGATGCTGCTCCAAATAAAACTCCTACAGCTAAACCCTCAGGTATGTTGTGTAGAGTTATCGCTAACACTAGTAATGTTGTTTTATGCCAGCCTGTTTTTACACCCTCTGCCTCAGATTCCTTAAAATTAATGTGTAGGTGAGGTAAAACTTTATCCATAGCATACAAAGCCAAAGCGCCTAAAGCAAAACCAATAACAGATGGGAAAACTTTTTGAAAACCCTCTCCCGGACTATTTTCGATAGCCGGAGCTAATAAGCTCCAAAAACTTGCAGCCACCATTACACCTCCTGTAAACCCTAGCATTCCATCTAAAACTGCTCTATTCATTTTCTTGAAAAAGAAGACTAATCCTGCACCCAGAGCCGTTAAACCCCATGTAAACAAAGAAGCGTACATAGCTGATAAAATAGGATGCTCTTTTCCAAATTCTACTAATTGATCAAATGTACTCATGATTGTATATAGATATTATTAGATATTTTGTGAGAAATAGTCATTTCTTTTTTATTTATTAAAATTGTTAATGAGCCATCAAAAGACTCTTTAGAAATGACTTTTATTTGTTGACCCAATGAAATCTGATGTTTGTCTAAATATTTTAAAAATTCGGAAGAAGAGTCATTTACTCCAACACATATCCCGTATTGGTTTTCTTCTAACGTAGACAACAATCTTTTTTCAATTTTTTGAAAATTTCCATCTTTGTCTGGAATAGGATCTCCATGAGGATCTTTTTTAGGAAATCCGAGAAACTCATCAAGTTCGTTTATTAATTTTGGAGACTTTATATGCTCTAACTGTTCAGCTACATCATGAACTTCATCCCAAGAAAAATTTAATTTCTCTACCAAAAAGACTTCCCAAAGACGATGTTTTCTTATTATACTAGTAGCGGCTTTCATTCCTAAATTGGTTAAAGTAACTCCTTGATATTTTTTATAAACTAACACTTGTTTATCAGCTAGTTTTTTAATCATATCTGTAACCGAGGACGGCTTAGTATCAAGTTTTTTTGCAATTGCACTTGTACTGATTCCTTTTCCTGAAATAGTCTGCAAATGAAAAATAGATTTTAAATAATTCTCTTCTGAAAGTGAAAACATAATTTTAAATAACGAGACAAATATAAACTTTTTTTATTTTTTTAAATAAATTTTTAGACAAGACTAAAAATTTATTTATTTTTGTCAAAAATTACACCCTATATCAACAATGAAATTCTATTTAAAAATACTTTTACTAATCTTTTCCGTTACTTGTTCTTCTCAAAATAATAGTTTAACTGGAAAAATTTCTGATAGGTTAGAAAATCTATCTTACGCAAATATTTATATCCAAAACACCAAATTTGGTACTTCATCAAATGATGAGGGGTATTATCAAATTAAAAATATTCCTTCCGGAACATATAAAATAGTTGTTAGTAGTATAGGTTATAATACTAAGACAATAGAAATCACCTTCAATAAAGATGAAAAAATAATTCAAAACTTTTCTTTAGTCTCGGACAATTCATTGGATGAAATTGTAGTGTCAGGTAATTTAAAGCCAGTATCCAAATCTGCAAGTTCTGTTCCTGTAGATGTATACAGTAAAAGTTTTTTTAAAAAAAACCCAACTCCTTCTATTTTTGAATCTCTACAAAATGTTAATGGAGTGAGACCTCAATTAAACTGTAACGTTTGCAACACTGGAGATATTCATATCAATGGACTGGAAGGCCCTTATACTTTTGTATTAATTGACGGGATGCCAATAGTAAGTGGCCTTTCTACCGTTTATGGCTTAACGGGAATACCACAAGCATTAATCCAACGAGTTGAAGTAGTAAAAGGACCCGCATCAACTCTATTCGGTTCTGAAGCTGTTGGAGGAATTATAAATATTATTACGAAAAAACCATCCAACTCTCCAATGCTTTTTGTTGATAGTTTTTCAAGCTCTTGGGAGGAAATTAATACTGACATCGGTTTTAAATACAATGCCTCAAAAAAAATACAAGGGTTACTTGGAATCAATTATTTTAACTATCAAAATATCATAGACAATAACAACGACAACTTTACAGATTTAACTCTTCAAAATAGAATTTCAATATTTAATAAATTAAATATTGAAAGAAGTAATAATAAATTATTTACAATTGCTTTTCGTTATGTTTATGAAGATCGATGGGGTGGAGAAACTAACTGGAATAAAAGTTTTAGAGGAACAGATTTAGTTTATGGTGAAAGTATTTACACTAGCAGATGGGAAACTTTTGGAACCTATGAGCTTCCCACAACTGAAAATATTCGCCTCCAATTTAGTGCGAATGGTCATTATCAAGATTCATTTTACGGAACAGACTCTTATAAGGCAAATCAACTGATTGCATTTGGACAACTGGTTTACAATAAAAAAATTAAAAAGAAACATGATTTATTATTTGGTATTGCCTACAGAAACACAACATATGATGATAATACATTTGCTACCTCTGAGAGTGATGGGGTAACTAATAAGCCTTCTATTATTCATTTACCAGGAGTTTTTATTCAAGATGAAATGAATTTAACAAATCAACATAAATTATTAATCGGAGCTCGCTATGACTATAATAGCCTTCACGGAACTATTTTTTCTCCAAGAGTGAATTACAAATGGAATTCAAAAAACAATAAAAATATCTTACGTTTTAGTGTTGGAAATGGTTTTAGAGTTGCTAATATTTTCACAGAAGATCATGCAGCTCTTTCAGGAGCAAGAGAGGTGGTTTTTGAGGGAGAACTTTCTCCTGAGACTTCCTGGAATGCGAACGTGAATTATGTAAAAAAAATCTCCATCAACAATACTCTAGTTTCGCTTGATGCGAGTGGTTTTTACACTCACTTTAATAACAGAATTTTACCTGATTATGAAACAGACCCTAATAAAATTATTTATGCCAATCTAAACGGTTTTTCGGTCTCTAAAGGAGTATCTCTAAATTCAGATATTTCTTTTCCTTTAGGATTGACAATGAATATTGGTGCAACCTTAATGGATGTTTCCATTCATGAAAATAACATCAAAAAAAGGCAATTATTAACAGAGAGTTTTAGTGGAGTCTGGAGCATTTCATACAAGATAAAAAAGAATAGAATTAAAATTGACTACACAGGAAATGTTTATGGTCCTATGAAACTTCCATTATTAAGCGAATTAGATCCAAGGAAAGGAGAGTCTCCATGGTTTAGTATTCAAAACATTCAAGTAACAAAAAATATTGGTGCGAGTTGGGAAATGTATGGAGGTATTAAAAATATTTTAAATTTTACACCAGCAAGAAATAGTATAGCTAGGTCTTTTGATCCTTTTGACTCAGATGTTGTTTTTAATTCAAGTGGTGAAGCTATAGCAACAGCAAACAACCCCTATGCACTAACTTTTGATCCTAGTTATGTATATGCATCTAATCAGGGTATAAGAGGATTTTTAGGGCTTAGATACACTATATTTTAAATAAACTAATTATAATAAAAAAGGGAAGTCTCATTTAAATAATTATCTATCCCAAAGTCTTCGTACAAGAATTCTTGGTCTAAAACTATAGACTAGCCCTGCAGTTAATTGGGTATGATTTACCATACTTGTGGAGAGCTCTGGAGATACTTTATAAGTGTATTGGCCATTTAAACCCCAGTGATGAGTGATCCAAAAAGTGCCTCCAAAAGCAATATTTATAGTAGAAGTAGTACTCGCATTTTCTATAGTTGAGGGTGCGCCAATTAAACTAGCACCAACAGCTAGGTAGGGAACTAAATTATTGTCAGATAAATTAAAGTCATAGCGTACATAACCATCCAAAGAATTATAATTAAATTGGTTGTTTACTAAACCCCCAACTTCACTCAAAGCGCTCAGAGTAACCGAACCGTCTATACTAAAGCCCGGGAATAAATATCTAGAAAGATTAATTTTTGGCAATTGAGAGTTATAAGATTCTCCAAGTGAATTATTTTGAAAAACCACAAGAGAACTACTAACTCCTATGACTCACTTATTTTCTTTGTTTTGAGATGAACTATATGTAGAAATTAATAGAAGTAAAATTAATGATATTTTTTTCATTAAGTAGCAAAATTTTAATAGCAAAAATACTGAATATTCATTAAATATGATGTATAGGAATGTATTTTAAAAAATTGAGAATTAATTTACAACGAAGCTATTATCTTTGCAAAAAAATAATACCCGTTGAATAAACAAGAAATTGTTAATCGGTACCAAGAATCTGGGAAAACTAAGCAGATTTTAAACCACATACAGCGAGATCAAAACCATTTTCAAATTACGAATATGGTGGGATCATCGTTGTCATTTGTGATATCAGAAACTTTTAAAAAAGCAGATAAAACTTATTTAATTATTTTAAATGACAAAGAAGAAGCTGCCTACTTATTAAATGATTTAGAGCAATTATTAGGAATCAAAAATGTATTGTTTTATCCAGGCTCTTACAGAAGACCCTATCAGATTGATGAAACAGACAATGCTAATGTATTATTAAGGTCAGAAGTTTTAAATCGAATAAACTCTAGAAAAAAGCCTGCAGTTATAGTAACTTATCCTGAAGCATTATTTGAAAAAGTAGTAACAAAAAAAGAACTTCAGAAAAATACACTTAAGCTAACTCTATCAGAAAATGTTTCACTAGATTTTGTAAATGAAGTATTATTTGAATACAATTTTAACCGAGTAGATTTTGTGACAGAACCTGGAGACTTTTCTGTTCGTGGAGGAATCATAGATGTTTTTTCTTTTTCAAATGATGAGCCCTACAGAATTGAGTTTTTTGGTGATGAAGTAGATAGTATTAGAACTTTTGATATAGAAACCCAATTATCTAAAGAAAAACTGAAAAAAGCATCCATTATGCCAAATTTAGAAAACAAAATGCTACAAGAAAGGCGTGAAAGTTTTCTAAAATACATCCCATCAAAAACTATTATTTTTTCAAAAAATAAGGAATTATTACTTGGGAATTTAGATACATTATTTACAAAAGCAGAAAATGCTTTTAGTGAACTTTCAAAAGAAATACAACACTCCAAACCATCAGATTTATTTTGTAATGGAGCTTTAATTAAAGACCAACTATCTCAATTTACAGTTGCCAGCTTAGAAACCCATACTCATGATAATAAACCTATCATTAATTTTACAACCAAAGCCCAACCCTCATTTAATAAACAGTTTGATTTATTGATTAAAGACTTAAATCTATATCACAATAAAGGATTTACCAATTATATTTTTTGTGCCAACCAACAACAAGCACAACGATTTCACGATATTTTTGATGATTCTAAAGAAGAGGTTCATTATCAAACAATTGTGTTTTCTCTTCATGAAGGTTTTGTTGATTTAGATGAAAAGATTGTATGTTATACCGATCATCAAATCTTTGAACGTTATCATAAATTCCGTCTAAAAAACGGATATGCAAAAAAGCAATCCATCACTTTAAAAGAACTAAATAACCTTACCATTGGTGACTATGTGACCCATATGGATCACGGTATTGGCAAATTTGGTGGATTACAAAAAATTGATGTTGAAGGTAAAAAGCAAGAAGCTATTAAATTAATTTATGGAGATCGAGACATCTTATATGTGAGTATTCATTCATTACACAAAATTTCAAAATTTAGTGGAAAAGATGGAAAACCACCAAAAATTTATAAACTAGGATCCGGTGCTTGGAAGAAAATTAAACAAAAAACAAAAAAAAGAGTCAAAGAAATTGCATTCAATCTTATTAAATTATATGCAAAGCGAAAAATGCAAAAAGGAATTGCTTTTGGTCCAGACACACACATTCAACATGAATTAGAAGCAAGCTTTATTTACGAGGATACTCCTGATCAATACACCGCCACTCAAGATGTGAAAACTGATATGGAAAAAGAACAACCAATGGATCGTTTGGTTTGCGGTGATGTAGGCTTTGGAAAAACAGAAATTGCTATAAGAGCAGCTTTCAAGGCGGTTGATAATGGGAAACAGGTAGCAATTCTTGTACCCACTACTATATTAGCATTTCAACATTTTAAGACATTCTCAAAAAGGTTAGAAAAATTTCCAGTTCAAATAGATTATTTAAATCGTTTTAGAACAACAAAACAAAGAAATGAAGCTATTGACGGTATTAATGATGGAAGTGTAGATATTATTATTGGAACTCATCAACTAACTAATAAAAAAATTAAATTCAAAAATTTAGGGCTACTTATCATAGATGAAGAACAAAAATTTGGTGTTGCAGTAAAAGATAAATTAAAAACACTAAAAGAAAATGTAGATACTCTTACCTTAACCGCTACTCCAATACCTAGGACTCTTCAATTTAGTTTAATGGCAGCTCGTGACCTATCTGTTATTACAACTCCACCACCAAATAGACATCCAATAGACTCTCAAGTAATTCGTTTTAATGAAGAAATAATACGAGATGCCATTACTTACGAAATCTCTAGAGGCGGGCAAGTATTTTTTATTCATAATAGAATTGAAAATATCAAAGAAGTAGCAGGACTTTTACAACGTTTGGTCCCTAATGCCAATATATGTGTTGGTCATGGTCAGATGGAAGGTAAAAAATTAGAGAATTTAATGTTAGGTTTTATGAATAATGAATTTGACATATTGGTTTCTACCACTATCGTTGAGAGCGGATTGGATGTAACCAATGCTAACACCATTTTCATTAATAATGCAAATAATTTTGGATTATCTGATTTACATCAAATGAGGGGTAGGGTAGGAAGATCTAATAAAAAAGCTTTTTGTTATTTTATTACACCTCCCTATCATATGATGACTAATGATGCTAGAAAAAGAATTGAAGCTTTAGAATTATTCTCAGATTTAGGAAGTGGAATTAATATCGCTATGAAAGATCTTGAAATTCGTGGGGCTGGAGATTTACTAGGAGGTGAGCAAAGTGGTTTTATTAATGATATTGGATTTGACACTTATCAGAAAATATTAAGTGAGGCCATTGATGAACTAAAAGAAAATGAATTTAAAGAACTATACAAATCTGACACAAGTAAACCAAAGGAGTTTATTAAGGATGTTCAAATAGATACAGACTTTGAACTTTTATTCCCAGATAATTATATCAATTCCATATCAGAAAGATTAAATTTATACAACGAACTATCATCAACTAAGTCAAGTGATGAATTACTTGATTTTGAAAAACGACTGATTGACAGGTTTGGAGAATTACCAGTCCAAGCTATAGATTTACTAGATAGTGTTCGATTAAAATGGCTAGCAAAAGAGATAGGATTAGAAAAAGTAGTTCTGAAACAAAAAAGAATGATTGGATACTTTATATCGGATCAACAAAGTGAATTTTATCAAACGGAGGCATTTACGAAGGTGCTAAAATATGTTCAACAGAACCCAACAACTTCCGTAATGAAAGAAAAACAGACAAAAGCAGGTTTGCGATTATTGATTACTTTTATAAAAATTGATTCTGTTGAGGTTGCTCTAAAGAGGCTTCAAAAAGTTTTAGGCCGTTATTAATTAACCTTTTTATCACAGTAAATCTATTAGTTAAAAAATGGGAAATAGCTATTTTAAAAATCTATCTAATTTAATTTTAGCAACTCTTTTCATAAGTACCTCTGGTGTTTTAGGCAAGTATATTGCAATGCCCTCTGAAATCATTATATGGTTTCGTTCGGCTATTGCAATGATTTTCTTATATGGATTTTGTAAGTATAAAAAAATAAGTATTAAAGTACCTAACTTTAAGCATCATATCCCTTTAATAACAAGCTCATTGTTTATGGCTATTCATTGGATTACCTATTTCTATGCCTTAAAATTATCAAATGTAGCTCTGGGGATGCTTTCTCTTTATACGTTCCCTATCATAACTGCTCTACTTGAACCTTTGTTTTTTAAATCAAAAATAAATCCCGTTCATATTATTTTGGGAGGAGTTGTATTAATTGGAGTTTTTATTTTAGCTCCAGAATTTAATCTTGAAAGCTCTAATGTGAAAGGAATTTTGTTTGGGTTATTTTCTGCACTTTGCTATTCAATTAGACTCTTAATTTTAAAACAACATGTAAACCAGTATCATGGAAGCATGCTTATGCTGTATCAAACTTCTGTAATTACCATTGTTTTGATCCCTGTATTGTTTTTCATGGATGTCTCTAATTTTCAATCCCAATTTCCGTATTTATTAGTACTAGCAATTTTAACAACTGCTATCGGTCATAGTTTGATGGTGCATTCACTAAAATTCTTTTCAACAACAACAGCAACTATTATTAGTAGCATTCAGCCTGTATTTGGAATTATAATTGCTTTCTTTATTGTTAATGAAGTTCCAGAAATAAATACCATTTGGGGTGGACTATTAATTATTTCTACTGTTTTAATAGAAACTATAAGGATTAAAAAAAGAGCCTAATTATTTGGTTAATACATCTTGATAATTTCGTTTTACAAACACTAAAATTGTTTCTAAAATATCACCCATGTTTTGACATTCCTTAAACTTTACGTCTCCAACATATTTAATTAACTGTTTTTTTAAAAGTTGAATGTTATTATCAAAAGAAATTGAATCATTCTTCATACATTCAATTAGACTAGATGCCCTTCTTGGTGAAGATATCATTCGTTTAGCCATAAAAGAACGCTCCTCTAACTTGTATTGATTAATTGAATTGTTGTCTAATTTTCTATTTACCATTTCAACAATTTTAAAATTTTCTTTTAAAAATTGCAGGTTATACACTTTTAAATTTCCTTCAAAAGATTGCTGGTCAAAATCAATTGCTCTGATTTTATATATAATCTTATCAAAATCATGAGTGGGAATAATTACATAATTATATGAACGCATGTCTCCAAGTAAGCGAACCAAACACCGTTCTTTAAATTTCACAAATTCTTTAGCTATTTGGGATTTTTCTGATTCTGAACACTTTGGCAAAAATTCTTTTATAAAATCATCTCCTGGAATTCCTGAAATATGTTCCTCAATTAAAGTGTCTTTGTACACTAAAAAATTCATATTATGTGGAGACAATATGTGTTCTAATTCTAAGCCATAGATTCTGGACGCATCCGCTTTTTTTACATAAAAATAGGTGTAGTTGTCATTCAAGATATTTCTGATTTTTATTCGGAAAGGTTTTGAATTTCCAAAAGTGCAATAATCAATAGCATCAACATTTAAAAATGGAAGGGTGTCATTTCCTCCATCCGAATGAAGTATTGTGTATATTTTTTTTAAACTAGCGTCAATTTCTTTTCTGTCGTATTCAGAATAATATGTTCTAACCCATAAAGTATCTTTCTCATTTTTATCATAGACTATAACTGAACCTTGAAAACGTAATAAATCGTCATAAAAAATTGAAATCTTTATATTCCTATTGTATTTTTTTAAATATTCATCCAACAAATTATTAACCGGAAATGTTGGCTTTTTTTTAGACATTAATTTTTTTTCTACTGCCATTGCATAAAAATTACAATCAAATGTAATGCATAATCTTTTGATTCAACTTAATTTAAATATCTTTCCTTGTATTGGTTTTACAATTCCTTTTAGCTCTAATTGTAATAAAATTGTTGCTAAATTAGAAACAGACATTTCTAAGTCTAAAGCAATAACATCAATTACCTGTTGTTGTTTTTGTAAATAGTCCACAACTTTTTGGTGTTCTTTTGGCAACTCCTCAAACAATTTTATTTGTTTTGGTAAAGAAATTGGAGAAATATCCCAATTAAGCATTTTTACCAAATCCATTGAAGATTTTAATAAATGGGCCTTATTCCTGTATATTAAATCATTACATCCTTTACTCATAATATCGTTAATTCTTCCCGGAACAGCAAAAACATCTCTATCATATGAGTTTGCAATATCTGCTGTAACTAAAGAACCTCCTTTAGAGGCAGATTCTACTACTATTGTGGCATCAGAAATACCAGCAACAATTCTATTTCTTTTGAGAAAGTTTTCTCTAAGTGGAGTTTCATCATGAAAAAACTCGGTAATAAAACCTCCATGTTGGTTTACTTGTTTTGAGTACTTTCTGTGCGCATTTGGGTACATATGATTTAAACCATGTGCTAATATGGCAATGGTTTGTAAATTTTGCTTAATTGCATTGATGTGAGCACAAATATCTACCCCATAAGCAAAACCACTCACAATTATTGGATTATATGGAGACAATTCGTCTATTAATTTTTCGCAAAAACTTCTCCCATAATTAGTCATGGTTCTGGTACCTACAACAGAAATAATTCTTTTATTTGAAAAATCAATAGAACCAGTTTTAAAAAATAATATGGGAGCATCTATACAATTATGTAAATTTTTTGGATAATCATCATCAAGAAAATAGGAGTATTTTATCTTGTGAGTATTTATATATTGCAGTTCTTTCTCCGCTAATTTTTGCTGGGTATTGTTCAGTAAATTTTTTACTGCATACTCACCAATTCCATTAATTTTTAAAAGTGTGTTTTTATTCTCTGTGAAAATATCGGTAGCATTACCAACAGTAGCAATAAGCTTTTTTGCTAAAATATCACCAATAGATGGTGTCTTTTGCAAACGCAAAAGCGCTAGAATTTCTTCTTCTTTCAAAATACATTTTTTTATTTTCAATATACAAATTTATTGTTGATAATTATTTAACACTTTTAATTCATGTTTTAGTAAATTCTTTATATTTGTTATGATGGCTATAGCAAACTACTTAAAAGATTTACTCTACAGATATGATTGTGTAATTGTTCCAAACTTTGGAGGGTTTATAACTAACAACACAAGTGCACAAATTCATCGGAGTACACATACATTTTACCCACCTTCCAAACAAGTTGGCTTTAATGTGAATTTAAGTCATAATGATGGACTATTAGCTAACTACATCGCCACGCTTGAAAATATTTCTTTTGACCAAGCCAATACACAAATTTCAGAAACGGTTGCTCAATGGAATTTGACACTTAAATCACAACCTTTAGAGATTGAAAATATAGGTTCTCTTTCATTGAATGAAAAAAATCAGTTGATTTTTAATCCAATAAATACTATTAATTATTTACGATCTTCATTCGGATTAACTTCAATTGAATCTTCAAGTATAGAAAGGACAGACAGTAAAGTAATTCCATTAAAACCAACTGAGAAATATTCTAAAAAAACACCACTTTTTGTAAAATATGCTGCTACTGTTGCGATGTTACTATCTCTCTCTTACATAGGTTGGACAGGATATGAAAACAAACAGGATCAATTAAATTTTGCACAAGAACAAAAACAACTGGAGCAAAAAATTCAATCGGCAACTTTTGTAATAGATAATCCATTAAATACTATTGAGTTAACTTTAAACAAAGAACTTCCAAAATCATTTCATGTGATCGCTGGATCATTTCAATTTGTTGAAAATGCTCACAAAAAAGTTTCTCAATTAAATGCAAAAGGATTTAAAGCTACCGTTTTAGGCACAAACAAATGGGGATTAACCCAAGTAGCCTATGCTTCATTTTATAAAAAATCTGATGCATATCTTAGCCTATCTGATGTAAGAAAAACAGATTCTAAAGATGCATGGTTGTTAGTTAAAAAATTCGATTAATTTATTCTCTCTTCTTTAGAAATTCATACTCATTTTAATTATTTATTTAAAATTCTATGAAAGCAAAAACACCTAGTGATTCACTAACAATACTAACAGATTTAGTATTACCCGGAGAAACTAATTACCTAGATAATTTATTTGGAGGAGAACTGTTAGCTAGAATGGATAGAGCTTGTAGTATAGCTGCCCGGAGACACTCTAGAAGAATCGTTGTAACTGCCTCTGTAAATCATGTTGTATTTTCTAAATCAGTTCCTGTTGGAAGTGTTGTTACTGTAGAAGCCAAAGTTTCAAGAGCATTTAAATCATCTATGGAAATATATGTAGATGTTTGGATAGAAGATCGTCAATCTGGCTCAAAAACTAAAGTGAATGAAGGGATTTATACTTTTGTAGCTGTCGACGAAACTGGAAAACCAGTAGAAATTGCTCAAATATCTCCAGAAACAACATTGGAAAAAGAACGTTATGAAGGTGCTTTGAGAAGAAAACAACTCAGTTTGGTTTTGGCAGGAAAATTAAAACCCAATAATGCTACTGAACTCAAAGCTTTATTTGTAGAGTAAGCACATCACTCTACTATATGAATTCTTGTTTTAGTAACTTAGAAAACCTAAATTGATGTTTTTTAATTCTTAAAAAATAACTAGAACAATGATTCAATCCTACAAGAAAAATCCAACACTAATAAAAAATTATGACACAATAATTATTGGTTCTGGAATGGGTAGTCTTACTACTGCAGCAATTCTAGCAAAAGAGGGACAGAAAGTGTTGGTATTAGAGCGTCATTATACTGCAGGAGGTTTTACACATGTATTTAAAAGAAAAGGGTTTGAATGGGATGTAGGAATTCATTATATAGGTGAAGTTCAAAGACCTACCTCTGTAATAAAAAAACTATTTGATTACATCTCAGACTCAAAATTACAATGGTCAGATATGGGTGAGGTATATGATAAAATTATCATTGGAGACAAAGAATATGATTTTGTAAAAGGCACTCAAAATTTTAAAAATAAACTTATTGAATATTTCCCTGATGAAAAATTAGCCATTGAAAATTATGTGGAACTCGTTTTTAAAACTATCAAAACAAGTCAAAAGTTTTATATCAGTAAAGCATTACCTTCTATCCTAAACTTTTTGATTGGGAAGAAAATGAGAACTCCCTTTTACAATTACTCAGATAAAACTACCTATGAAGTTCTTAAATCGATCACAGACAATGAAGAGTTAATTAAAGTATTAACTGGTCAGTACGGAGATTACGGATTGCCTCCAAAAAAAAGTAGTTTTGTTATGCATGCTGCAGTTGCTAGACATTATTTTGGTGGTGGTAGCTTTCCTATTGGTGGTTCATCTCAAATTGCAAAAACAATTGATAGTGTTATTGAAAAAGCTGGAGGAACAATTTTAATTAGTGCTGATGTTCAAGAAGTTATTATTTCAAATAAAACTGCAACTGGTGTAAAAATGAGTGATGGAAAAATTTTTTCAGCAAAAAAAATAATAAGCGGTACAGGTATTATGACTACCTATAACAAACTTATCCCCTCTTCAATTGCTAATAAATTCAACCTTAAGAATCAGCTTCAAAAAGTAAATCGCTCTGTTTCTCATGCCTGTTTGTATATTGGGCTAAATGGTTCTCCAGAAGAGTTAAAACTTCCAAAAACAAATTACTGGATATACCCAAGTGATTTAGATCATGATGAATCCGTTGATCGATATTTAAAAAATATTGATCATGAATTTCCTGTAGTTTATATCTCCTTTCCCTCTGCAAAAGATCCTGACTGGAACAATAGATATCCTGGAAAAAGCACCATTGATATTATAACACTCGTACCCTATGAAATTTTTGAACCATGGGCTGGAAGTAAATGGATGAAAAGAGGGGAAGATTACACCAACATAAAAGAGAAAATTTCTCAACGTTTACTTAAAATCCTTTACGACAAATTACCTCAAGTAAAAGGGACAGTAAGTCATTACGAACTTTCCACACCGTTAACAACAAAACATTTTATAAATTACGACAAAGGTGAGATTTATGGTTTAGATCACAGTCCTAAAAGATTTAGACAGGAATTTTTAAAACCTAAAACTCCCATTAAAAATTTATTTTTAACAGGGCAAGATATTGTTACTGCTGGTGTAGCGGCAGCACTATTTTCTGGAGTAATTACTAGCGCAGCAATAACAGGTAAAAATATTATTAAAAAAGTGATGAATTCCTAATTTTTTCGAATCCAAGCAGTTGGATTCAATCTGGTTGTATTTTTTGATAACACAAAAATAAGTTTAGTTTTCCCTGTAATTCGATCAGTAAAAATTTTACCCAAAGCCTGACCTGTTTTTACTTTATCTCCATTGCCAACATAAACACTTTCTAGATTATTATATATAGAGATATAGTTCCCGTGTCTAATTAAGACAGACTTCTTTCCTTCTGATTGGGTTTGAATTGCTAAAACTTCTCCATTAAAGATAGACTCGGCATTTGTTCCTTTATTGGTTGCTATGTGAATACCTGTACTATTTATATAATTCCCTGAATAGATCGGATGGGGCTGTTTACCAAATCTTCTAATGATAAGACCACTATCTACAGGCCATGGAAGTTTCCCTTTATTTTGCTCAAATTTTTCTGCCAATTCTTTTGCCTCAGGAGTTAACTTAAAACCTTTTGATTTTTTTGCTCCTTTAGCAGCATTTGATTTAGCAATGGCTTCTTTAATTATTTTATCAATTATTTTTGCTATTTTCTTTTCTTCTTGTTGTTTTTGCTGGAGGCTTTTCTTGTATTTTTTCTCCTTCTTTTTAATCTGAGAAATTAATTTTTTTTGATCTAACTTATCAAGTTCCACTTTAAAAATTTGATCTTGTTCGTTTGATAGTAGTGTATCTTTTAATTGTTTTTGAAAAAATAAAGAATCTTTTAATTGTGATACCTGATTAGATACCATGGCTAATTCTTCTCCTTGTTTTTTTCTGAAAGATGCGTACTGCTTCATATATTTAACTCTCTTGTAAGCTTGATAAAAGCTTTCAGAAGAAAATATAAATAAGGTTCTACTTTGCTGAGACTTACTCTTATAAGACTTGTAAATCATAGCAGCATAATCTTTCTTAAGAGCTACTAATTTTTCATCTAACTCTTTAATTTCTTTTTCATAGAGAACTATTTCACTAGATAAAGATTGTACTTCTTTGTTTATGGTTGAAATATATTTTTCTCTGACTGTAATTTTTTGATTTAAATCTTTTAACTCTTCAAGAGCATTTTTTTCACTTTTTTTTGTGTCAAAAAGCAGCTTATTAACCATTTTAATTTCTCTTTTTATTCTATTTCTATCTTTTTCTAACTGCTTTCTTGATTTTTGCTGAGCAGTAATAGTTATAGAAACTAATAGAAATAATAAAAAGGATATGAATGGCTGTTTTCTTATCATTAAAATTTAATTGATTTATACCCTGACGGTATTCTAAATGGAATACTGATTTGTTTATTTAAAACTAACGATTTAAACTCTATACCTATAACCGTAAAATTATCTTTATTTTCCAAAGCTTTAATTACAATTTTTTTAGGAATTAGTTGCTCTTTAATTTTCTGGTAATTTCCATATTGAATTTGTAATATTTTACTATCCACATTTGAATTTAATACTTGCTTGTTTAATGAGAAATTTACTGGATTAAAAAAAAGAGACAGTTTGTATAAGTCCGATTGATCTTTTGGAATTAATTTATACAATCCTTCACTAACTTCAGAGAAGTATTTAGCTTTTGTTACATCTAAAATACTTTCTCCAATAAGTAAATTTTGAAGCTGTTTAAACGTTACTTTAGTTCCCAACATTTTTTCTAAAAGAGAGAAATCTCCCTTAAAATAGCGTTTGTTTATTGGAGAATAGTAACTAAAAGAACCAGGGGTTATTTTGGCTCTAAATACATTAATAAGTTTAGAACCTTTAATCCATATAATGGAATCTTTGAGAATTCTGAGAGTTACTTTGAGATTAACCCGAGTACTTTTACCTTTATTTTTGACCGAATAGGAAACTTTCAATTTAGAGTCTAGCGAATTAGCGCTAAACATTGTAGCATTGTGTTTCTTAATAATTCGTTTGGAAGAGATGTTTTTTAACCCCTTTGTTCGAACAAGTTCTCTTTTGCTTTCACATGAAACCAACACTAGTAAAAAGAATAAGAAGCTTATTGTTCTCATGTTATATTTTTAATTTTTTAATTTTATTTTCAAATTCAATAGCCTTTTTATTGTTGCCCAAACTAGAATATACTTTTGCTAAAGTACTATAAAATTGAACTTCTAGTGCAGGGTTTTCTATTACAAAATCTAGGCCTATTTCCAAAATAGCAATAGCTTCGTCAAACTGTTGTTGCTGATGTAAAAAATTAGCTCTAGAAAGATATGAAAATGGTTGAGCAGGAAAAAGAGTAACAGCCAACTTACTATAGTTATTTAAAATTTGACTGTTGGTAGACTCAGCTAATTCTAGTATTTGTTTTAACATACTAAAAGAGGGATTATTTTCATTAAAATCAGAAATTAATTTATCTAGATCCTTGTCGTCATTTTTTAATTTGACAGGTTTCATAGATAACTCCAATTTCTCCTTAAGCCTTTCCAGTTTTTGATGTAACCCTTTTTCTTGTTCTAATAAATAGAGTAATGAAAGTGCCTTATTACTTTGCCTATTTAGATGATATAAATAAATTAAAGATTCTGTATAATAGGGGTCTAACTCAACAATTTTTAATTGAACTTTAATGGCTTCCCCATAATTTAGATCTTTTTTGAGAATGGAAACAAAATGAAGTAACATCCAAATATTGGATGAATCTTGCTCCAAAGCCTTTTCAATATATTGTCTTGCTTCTAGCGTTTGATTTAGAAATAAGTAATTTTTAGAAAATTCAAAATAAATGGTTTTATTACCGGGAGATAGCTTATCACAAATTTCTAGGTCCTGAATAGCTTTTTGGTAGTTTCTTATTGATTTATTTGAGAGTGATTTAAAAAAGTACTCCTGAAATTTAATCTCTTTTTCTTCAGAAAAATTAGTAGACTTACCAATATTTTCTTGAGATAGAGAACTAAAAGGATTAAACAATAATACCAAACAGACAAAAAGTCCAATCCTTTTAATCATCTTAACTTATTATTAGGTCAATTCTGAGTAATCGCCTATGCTTACAGAAGTAAAATTACCGTTGTATGTTGCATGATTACCTATCATAGCATTATCTAAAGTAGCGTTTGAAATTTTTACATTGGTTTGAATTAAAGAATTAGAAATTTTAGAATCTGTTACCAAACTATCCTCTCCTATGGACACATATGGACCAATTGTTGTATTTTTTAGCACCACATTTTCTCCAACAAAACAAGGTTGTATGATTTGAGAATTTTCTATTGTAACAGTTTCAGCCACAAGATTATTTCCTTTGTCATATTCAAACCCTAATATTTTTTTATTAGTATCTACGGTTGGGTCTTTTTTCCCACAATCCATCCATACATCAACTTTACCAGGTAAAAATTTAGCGCCGTCTTGTTTGAGTGTCTCTAAAACTTCTGTTAATTGAAATTCACCTGAAGGTCTAATATCATTATCTATAAGATATTGAATCTCTTTAGAAAGCTTATCACCATCTTTAAAGTAATAAATACCTATTATTGCTAAATCTGAAACAAATTTTGTTGGTTTTTCTACAAAATCTGAAATAAATCCATTGTTTAATTTTACAACTCCAAATGCACTAGGATCTTCAACTTGTTTCACCCAAATAGCACCATCTGCTTCTGCATTTAATGTAAAATCTGCTTTAAATAACGTATCCGCAAAAGCAACAACACAAGGACCAGTCAGAGATTCTTTAGCACAAAAAATTGCGTGAGCAGTACCCAAAGCTTCTTCTTGGACATATACAGACCCTTTTGCTCCAAGTTCCTTTGCTATCATTAATAATTTTTCTTTTGTATTACTGGGAAACCCTTTTGCTGATGGCCCAATTATAAAAGCAATTTCCTCTATTGGTTGATTCACTACAGAGGTAATATCTTCTACTAATCTTTGAACAATTGGCTTTCCTGCTATTACAGTTAAAGGTTTTGGAGTGGTTAGGGTATGAGGTCTCAAACGAGATCCAATTCCTGCCATAGGGACGATTATTTTCATGTATATTTTTTTTGTTTTTTAGTCTAGCAATATACCACTAATTGATTGATTGTGAAAAAGAGGAATCTCTTTAAATTCCTTTTGAAATTGAATCAATTAAATTCTTTGTGTACTCAGATGTTGGTGTTTTATATATGGTATCTGCATCATCTATTTCTTCAATTTTTCCTTTATTCATCACTACTAGTTGATCAGACATGTACTTAACAACTGATAAGTCATGTGAAATAAAAATATATGAAAAGTTAAAAGTTGATTTTAATTCATTTAATAGATTTAGTACCTGTGCTTGAACAGAGACATCTAATGCCGAAACTGATTCGTCACAAATAATGATTTTAGGTTTTAACGCGATTGCTCTAGCAATTCCTATCCGTTGTCTTTGCCCTCCAGAAAATTCGTGAGGATACTTATTAAAATGTTCTTCCTCTAGCCCAACTTTTTTTAATAACTCTATCACATATATTTTTCTTTCCTTATCATTAGATAAAACACCATGCACGTTCATAGGCTCAAGAATAGCATTTCCAATGGATATTCTTGGATTTAGAGACGAGAATGGATCTTGAAAAATAATTTGAATTTCTTTTCTTAAATTTTGCAAAGCTGTTTTTGATAAATGAGTAATATCTCTTCCTTTATAAAATATTTTTCCAGAAGTTATTTTTTCTAGCTGCATAATTGCCCTACCTAAAGTTGTCTTCCCACATCCAGACTCTCCAACTAATCCTAGTGTTTCTCCTTCGTATAACTTAAATGAAATAGCATCTACTGCTTTTATGAATGGCTTTTTAGCGAATCCAACACTGGTGTTAAAATATTTTTTTAGATCAACTATTTCTAACAGTGGTTTTAATTCATAAATTTTACGGTGATAAGCATCTCTCTCTTTTTTTGTATAAACGTCTGTGGAAATTTTATTTTTTATAAAATCTTCTACAGTGGGAAGTTTTTTTAATCGTTGATTTAAATTAGGCTTAGAATTAATAAGTCCTTTGGTATAATTATGTTGTGGGGAATGAAAAATATCAGTTGTAATTCCATTTTCCACAATCTTTCCCTTAAATAAAATAATTACATTGTCTGCTATTTCAGACACCAATGACAAATCATGTGAAATTAAAAGGATGCTCATCTTGTTTTCCTTTTGTAATTCTTTCAAAAGCAATATTATCTCTTTTTGAACTGTTACATCTAGTGCTGTAGTAGGCTCATCCGCAATTAACAAATCTGGTTTACATGCTATTGCAATAGCAATCATAACACGTTGTTTTTGACCTCCACTTATTTGATGGGGGTAAGAGTTGAAAATTCTATCTGGTAGTGGTAATTTTACTTTTTGAAAAAGCGTAATAACTTCTTGGTAAATTTCTTTTTTATTTAAACCTGTATGCTGTTTCAAGACTTCAGCTACTTGACTCCCACATGTTAAAGTAGGGTTTAATGAACTCATAGGTTCTTGAAAAATCATCGCAATTTTATTGCCTCTAATTTGTTGAAATTCTTTATCTGAAATTGTTAAAAGATTTTTTTCATCAAAAAAAATAGTTCCATCTTGAATAGTATTCTTTGGTAAGAGTCCTAAAACTGCCAATGAAGTAACTGATTTTCCGCTACCAGACTCTCCTACAATACCCAGAATTTTATTTTCCTTTAAGTTAAAGGATATATTTTTTACAACCTCATTTTCATCTTTTTCAGATAAAAATTTAATCGTAAGATTTCGTACTTGCAACATTTTTAAAATTGTATCTTTTTAAATGCGGTGAAACATATTCTTGAATAATTTTAAAGATAAAAAAATTAACATCAAATAACTTTACACTAAGCTTTTTTTGATTTAAAACTCTGAACTATCAAACTGAATTGAAAGAAATTCAAACACTTAAAAGATACTTTTGTATACTATTATAAAACGAATCTGTCTTACTAAACAATACCCCCCCTTTTTAGGTAATAAAAAATTTCACTAATTCAAGGTATTGTAAAGATTCAATTTCCTTATTATTTTTACAGTGTTATTGTTCTTTGAATTATGTTATTAAGTTATGTTATTCGTTTATTGTTACCATCCCCCAATCAACAAAGACGATACTATAATTTAATTTATTATTAACTTTTGATATTCCCCCGAATCTTAGTTAATAATACAAAAAACCTAGAAAATTTTTTCTAGGTTTTTCTTTTTATTAAAACCTTTCTAAAATTTTCTACATAATCTATAATTAAATTACAAACTCAAGTGTTCTGCCTAATTTTTTGTTCCTTTGTTTAAATTTATTTTTGTGAATTATATTTCAGTAGAAAATATCTCAAAATCTTATGGAGATAGAACATTGTTTAGCAATATTTCCTTTGGGATCAATAAACATCAAAAAGTAGCTTTTGTTGCTAAAAACGGAACAGGAAAAACCTCCATACTAAATATTATTGCAGGGTTAGATTCACCAGATGATGGACAAGTTATCAAGAGAAAAGAAATTCAAGTGGCTTACCTATCTCAAAACCAACTATTTAATGACAATCTTACCATAGAAGAAACTATTTTTGAGACAGAAAATAGAATTTTACCTATCATAAAACAATACGAAAAAGCACTCGAAAACCCTGAAGATTCAGAAAATTATCAGAAAGCTTTTGACTTAATGGATCAACACAATGCATGGGATTTTGAGACCCAATATAAATTGGTTCTAACTAAATTAAAACTCCCAACTTTATCAATGAAAGTGGGTAAACTTTCAGGGGGGCAGAAAAAAAGACTAAGTCTTGCTGTTTTACTAATAAATAAACCCGATTTAATCATTTTAGACGAGCCAACTAACCATCTAGATTTAGAAATGATAGAATGGCTTGAAGACTATTTTAAGAAAGAAAAAATTACACTATTTATGGTAACGCATGATCGTTACTTTCTAGAAAGAGTTTGTAATGAAATTATAGAACTTGATCATGGTAAACTATATAAATACAAGGGTAATTATTCCTATTATTTAGAAAAAAAAGAAGAAAGAATTGCTCAGGAAGCAGCTTCCACTCATAAGGCTAAAAATTTATTTAAGAAAGAGTTAGATTGGATGCGCAGACAACCAAAAGCAAGAACTACAAAGTCTAAGTCTAGAATTGATGATTTTCAAGAAATTAAAGAAAAAGCACACAAAAGAAGACAAGATCATACAGTTCAATTAGAGATAAATATGGAAAGGTTAGGGAGTAAAATTGTAGAGCTCCACAAACTAAAAAAGTCATTCGGAGATCTAAAAATTCTTGATGGTTTTCAATATGTGTTTCAAAAAGGAGAACGTATTGGAGTAATTGGTAAAAATGGAACTGGAAAATCATCTTTTTTAAATGTACTTACTCATAAAGAACCCGTTGATGGTGGAAAAATTGTAGTTGGAGAAACTGTAAAGTTTGGGTATTATACACAAAAGGGGATTGTTGTAAAAGAGGGTCAAAAAGTTATTGAAGTTATTAAAGAATTTGGTGAAGAAATCCCATTAACCAAAGGCAGAAGAATTTCTGCCTCTCAATTACTGGAACGTTTTTTATTTGACAAAAAAAAGCAATACGATTATGTTGAAAAGTTGAGTGGTGGAGAACAAAAAAGATTATACCTCTGTACTGTATTAATTCAAAATCCAAACTTTTTAATACTTGATGAACCAACCAATGATTTGGATGTAATTACCTTAAATGTGTTGGAAAGTTTCTTGTTAGATTTTCCAGGAAATTTAATTGTAGTTTCTCACGACAGGTACTTTATGGATAAAATTGTGGATTCTTTATTTGTTTTTAGAGGTGATGGTATTGTTGAAAATTTTCCAGGAAATTATACAGATTATAGAACGTATGAAGATTCTAAGCCAAGAGAAAAAACTGTAAAAATTGAAAAAAAGCAGGTAAATATAACTCCATCAAAAGCTAAGTTAACATTTGAAGAAAAAAGAGAATTTGGATCTTTAGAAGAAGACATAGAAAGGCTATCACGTAAAAAAAAGGTGATCGAAACATCTTTCTTAAATATAGAATTAACCCAAGATCAAATTAAAGAAAATTCTGAGGAGCTTGAACAGATACTATCTTCTCTAGAACAAAAAGAGGAACGGTGGCTTGAACTCTCCATGAAGCTTGAGGGCTAAACTTTTATAATTTCATCTTTGTTAATTAATTTTTCATTATTGAACCTCATTAATACTTGTGCCACAGAGATTGTATCTTTTTCGCAATAACTAACAATTCTGTCTAAATTTTTTTCTTTATAATACACAGAGGCAACCTCACTACCATCTATGTCATCTTTTGGAGACGGTATCCCTAAAATGGTAGTTAATAACTGTAAAGAACTATAGTGTTTATAATCTCCAAACTTCCATAATTCCATGGTATCTAAATGAGGAACTTCCCAAGGTTTTTTTCCAAATAAATTTAATTTTGAAGGTAATTCTATGTGATGTATAATCATTCTTCTAGCGATGTAAGGAAAATCAAATTCTTTCCCGTTATGAGCACATAATACATGATATGATTTATTAAAATGTGTATCCAACAGTTTTTTAAAGTCCAATAAAATTTGTTCTTCATTATCTCCACTAAAAGAGGTAACTCTTAAATTTCTTTCTTGCTCATTATTGGTAAAATACGCTACAGAAATACAGATAATTTTGCCAAACTCTGCCCAAATACCTGCTCGCTCGTAAAAATCTTCAGCAGTAAACTCTTCTTTTCGTTGATAAGCAGTTTTTTTTGAAAATAATTCTTGGATTATTTCCGGCACCTCAGACCAATTTTCTTTTTGCGGAACTGTTTCAATATCTAAGAATAAGACATTGTTCATTTTTGTTTTCAATTTCATAGGGTTTTTATTGTGAATTTACTAAAAATAAAAAAGCCTCGAAAATTCGAGGCTTTTTAAAAGAGTTATGTATAAGAGATTATTCTCTAATTAATTTTACACTTTTTACTCCTTGCTCTGTAGTAATTCTAGCAATATAAATACCACTACTTAACCCTTGAGTGGAAATTGAAGCCTCAGTACTATTATTGTTTCTCTGAGATGCAACTC
>ENA-UOXV01002062-UOXV01002062.1-marine-metagenome-genome-assembly--contig:-NODE-2062-length-26782-cov-6.541924_pt1 | contig 26782 bp, 40 predicted proteins | sample MGYA00238165_ERZ766961 | MGnify/ENA primary metagenome ERZ766961 (study PRJEB28924, sample SAMN03173240) | marine metagenome | biome: Marine; feature: Water; material: Subsurface seawater | place: North... | reverse complement strand
GCTGCTGCTCCACCTGGTGCTCGTGCTTGAGGGCATTCTGCATAGCGTGCCAGTGCGCTTCCTCCTGTTTCTGGACGCCGTGTAGACCCCTCTTCATCTGTGAACGCAGTTTTTCCAGTTGCTCCTGCTCCGCCTCCTGCTGCTTCTGGAGATCGGTCTGTACTTTCGTGTAGCGCTCTTCTTCAAGCTGTTGAAGCTGCTGATAGTGCTCGTTCTCTGTCTGCTGCACAAACTGCACCTGCTCTTGCAGCACGGCGCCCTGCATCTGAATCTGCATTGACAGTTCCTGCTTCATCTGCATCATCTGCGCCTGCATTTGTTGCATAAACATATCCTGTGCATAGATCTGCTGCTGAGCCACCGCGAGACCTTGCTGCGCCTCGGCCGCCTTCATGCGAGCCTCAGTCACCCCTCCGCTCTGAGTTCGCCCTGGCTGAATCTGAGCCATCGGCATCGTGGGAGTCATGGGCGTTTGCATCACCACCTGATTGTGCAGCACTATCGCCGGATTTCCAGCGCGACCCTGCCGTGCTGAAGTCCGGAGCAAATGCACTTCATATCGCTGCGAGGAGTTGGTCTTCTGGAAGCCTAGATCGACTCCGGTGTTTGCCGGGCCTGGAATCATGTTTCGCAAGAAAGAGAGCTCCTTTCCGTACACATACTTGCCGTTCACTGAAATAAGCGTATCATTCACCGCAACCACGCCAGACTGCTCAGGAATGTCGGAGCCATACGTTAGAGACCGTGTCCTTCAAGGTGCCACAATTTTGATCGACAGGGAGAAGACCTTGGCAGCTGAACCGTCGGCCCGTAGACTCTTGACGAATACGCGAATCATGCCAGTAGATGCAATAGTTTCCTGCGCAATCAAGACACAAAACATTTAGCGTTCGCCGCAACTACAAGACCCTCATCGTTGTGGAGTGCCAGGGATTGCCGCTGCCTTTGAGTCGCGCAGTAATGAGTATGTTCACGCTGACAAACACGGAGATCCAGCGCAATTGCCATAAAGCTCATCGAGAGCGGGGCTACCTGGTCAAAGGTTGCACCAACGCCACGGATATCCCCCTGGGGCGGGAGTATCTGGCCCGGCAGCATTGAGACCTGCCCAGGACCCATGCCGGCTAGAACACCGCCAGTGCTTCCGTTCAGATCCGGCGGTGGCAGCAGCTGCGTCTGCATACCCGGAATCGGTGGAAATTCGTATGTTTCGGACGCCCACGATGCTGTCGACATGTTACCCTGGGTCGTCCTCGCGAAACTTCACGACCTCTGGAGACTCGCGGGACAGAGGAAAACGCTCATCAAACTGGCTACAACGATTCTAAATCGTTGGAGCCACCTATTTTCATGCGCCGGTCAGATTTTGCGTTGCGACTCGTGGCCTCAGATCTTACCGGTGCCCGACATGATGACGCCCAAGGCCACCGCACTTGCCCTGTCCCGGGCAGCCTACAGGTCGGACAAGGCCAGTTGGCGTGGTACATCTAATGACACGTGAAAAACGGGCTCTGCGCAATTACGCGCTTACGGCGCAGCGACATTGCTGGCCCGCAGCGCCTTGCCTGCAAGAAATGTGACCAATCTGTGCGACCAGGCACTTTTCCTCTACCCCTCGCGCTGCTGCCATCCAGAATGTTGTTGTCATTGGTGGTATTGATGCCCTCCATTCCACATACGGACCCATCGTGATCCCCTGCAGGCAGTAATTGTGGGATTCCTCAAGGGGTACCTTGCGATCCTCATCGTTAATCAGACATAGCAAAACCTTGCCTTGGCGGCAGAGGGCGATGTCTCTAGCTCCTTGCTACTATGAATTGTGTCGTTTGACGCACCGTTCTTCTGCGGGCTTATAAATGTGGTAATCAGCGCTCACACGCGCGGGAGACCAGGAGGGCAGATGGGGAACGGCATCACGCAGGTCACTGCGGTTGCTGGACTCAACGTAAACATGGTAGACGTCTCTGAGGACCTCCTATCTAAGTAACATACGTTCTCAGCCCAGATGTTGTATTGGCCGGTAGGGTCGGAGACTGACGTCTAAGCAAGGAGTGTAAAGAACCCAGCGAATTAACGCCATTTTGTATCGTTTTGAGCAGATCCGTCTCAAACCTGGATAAATCCATAATGAAGTCATTCAAAAAGAAGATCGAGAAGGGCGAACTCAATCAGGTTTGCACACGGAATAATTCTGAGAAGGCTTTCTCCTCTCGTAGGGGAGACTGACCCCGCTTCCAATGTTTTTACCTAGGTTCCACATGCTATTGGCATTTCCGGAAGAAAGTTCACCAATCACATGCGCTTGCTATTGATATTAATCTTGTTGACTGCCGAGCTAATTTCGCTGCGTGCAAGCAGGCCGCAGCCACAGTTAAAAAAGACGAAATCATGTCTCGCATCAAGTCCTTCGTTTCGCCAGAGAAGGCCTCAGAAAACGCAGACCTCATCATCGAGGCTGTTCCCGAAAACCTGCCCCTCAAGCAGAAAATCTTTGGTGCAATCGAAGATGTCGCTCCCGCATCGTGCATCTTTGCTTCAAACACGTCGTCGCTTCCGATTGCCGAAATCGCAGCAAATCTCAAGCGCAAGGACCGATTCGGAGGGTTGCATTTCTTCAACCCAGTTGCGCTTATGAAGCTTCTTGAGGTTGTCAAGGGCCCAGAGACCTCGCAGGAAACCTTTGACGCCATGATGGCATACGGCGCGACCATCGGCAAGGCTACAGTCAAGTGCGTCGACACGCCTGGCTTCATCGTGAACAGGCTTCTTGTCCCCTACCTCTTTGAGGCGATTCGTCTCTATGAGCGTGGTGATGCCTCAAAGGAGGACATCGACACGGCTATGAAGTGAAACCCTGACTCATGACCACTCCTCCATACCACTCTCCTTCCGAATTTGCGAGTGATAGCTACTGGCCAGCGCGGTGAGGAGGCTAGCAACATGGCAGGTACGGTGCCTCGTACCCAATGGGGCCGTTCGAGCTTGCCGATCTCGTCGGTCTCGATACCTGCAAGTTTATCGTCGACGGCTGGCAAGTTCTCGAAGCCATGCATCGCGCTCCGCGAGATCGCCAGCACTGGTATCGGCACGCTGACATGGGCGTACCCGGCGAGGCAGGGCGAGCAAGTACCCTGGCGTAGACCTCTTCGCCCAGTCGCCGCTGCTCAACCGGTTGGTTGAGGAAGGGAAGCTCGGACGCAAGACCGGAGAGGGGTTCTACAAGTACTGATTGCGCCCCGTGCCGAGCCGAGTGCTGGATTCCACCACAGAGCTTCATGGGGATCGGACGGTGGAGGAGCAGAGGGCGTTGCGTTCAGCGCCAAGGGGCACTTGGATTGAGAGACGCGCTACGTTTGAATAGGCGACAAAGAGCAAGGGTTTGGGTACAGATCTGGGCGTGCCTCGTCCCCCCCCGACGGCCTCTGCTCGGGTGGGGACGCCAACATTCCCGTTCTGTAATCCACCCACCTTCAAGTTCTTTTCCCCTCACGTAGAGCTCTGCTGGCTTTTCTCGCTCAAGAGACCGGACCGCACGAGTGACCTCAGTCCTGCCGCCCCGGAGGGAATCCGCGGCACAGGGCTGCTGCGCCCAAATCAGTCAGGCGGCTCCTGCGGGGCAGACGAGCTCCTCGCCGCAGCGCCGCTCTTGAGCTCCTGCTTCCCGCGTGCACTATCAGCCGGATCGCGTGTGCGGCGGGCCTTTGTCTCGGGCGGGCGGCTGCCTTGATTTGCGCCATCAGAGACGCGTTGAGCCTGACGACCGTGTGCCCCTTCGCCGTGATCCCTTCCAGGTCTGCCCGCATGCGCTCGCTGTGTGCCCGCGCTGCTTCAGCCTCGTTTCGAGCTGCATCGCGCTCAGCCCACGCCACAGCGAGCTCTTCGCGAAGACGTGTTGTCTCTGTGCCGCCACCGCCTCGAGCACCGTCCTCCCGTCCCCCCGACCCCGAAAGCCGCTCCCGAAGGCGTTCCACATCACTCCGAAGTGCGTCACGCTCCCGTCGCAATTCCACCGCCTGCACGCGTACGATCCCACGCAATATGAAGGAGAAGGCTCGCACGCTACCTTGAGGTAATCCCTCAAAAAATCAGCTGCGGCAACAGCAGCGTGCAACGGGCCTCCAGCTGGGGCGGGACCTCGCGTCGCGCGCGCTCCAACTCAGAATGTAGCCCACCGCCACCTGAACTTGACCCGGGTCGCGCTGATGCATTCCGGCCAGGCGTTTGCGCCGTACCTTGCCCCTCGCTGTTGCCCAAGTCCTTAGTCTCAGGTCTCCCACGCGCCGCCATGCGTGCCTGCGCCTTGGCAACCCGCCTTCAGAAACCATCCTGGGGCCGCACGCCGCAAAATTTGAAGGAGGAGAGCTGGGTAGAGCACACAGGGGAAACGCGCCTGCCATTTTGCGTCAGCAGCTGCCTGCAAAGTCGGCGGCGAGACGCTCTCTGCTGCGCGGCGAGTTTCACGCTCTGGCGTCGAGGGGGAAGGCATCCCTGGGATTGAACCCGCGACAGCGCGCCGGCGCGGCGGGGAGCGTGACACAGTGCGCCGCGCCGCTTGGTGGTCGCCGCGCGTGATGGAACGCGGCGTTGACGGCGTTGACGACTTTGGGGGCAATGGAGCGGACACACCGCCTGCTGTGGGCGGGCGCTGGCCCGGCCGCTGGGACGGCCGTTGGCGCGTGCTGGCCTCTCTCTCCTCGGCCTCTCGCTGCGCCTGCGCTTTCTTCTGCCGCGCGCGCGCGTATCCGTTGCTGAGGCGCTCGACCGCATCGGCGTCGCCGTACATCGCCTTGACCATCTTTTCTGAGTTCCGGCAGATCTGGGGGGAGAACGTCATTTGCTTGTCTTCGCGGGCCAGTTTTTCTTGCTGCTTAGCTTTGAGGCGCGCATTTTTCTCTTCCCACCACTCCATGTTTCGATCTTGTACCGGTCGGTTGTCTCCCCGCATCGCTACGAGAACTCTCGACGTGTAGTTGATCTCTGGAATTCCTGCTGGGACGAGGGCGGGGTCCTCAGCAGGCTCCGCAGTCTCTCCAAGGTGATCCGAGTGCGACGCAAGTGGCACACCAAGCGGTACCCGAATGTCCGGTTTCTTTTCGAGAATCAGTAGCGACTTGCGGGAGAGGGCCGGTTGAAACGAGCATTCGGCAAGCTCGCGGTCCTCCTTGAGACGCTGCGCGGCTTGGATTGCAAGCTGCTTTTTTTCGTACAGTTCTACAGCTACTTTCATCGGGTCCCGCTTCTGAGCATGCACAGTGTCACCGTGCACGTTTCGTCCGGCCATCCCAGCCCTTGGCTGGAATGCTTGGCCAACCCAGCTCAGCCCTCGTTCTGGTTCGAACCGTTCCAAAAATGGCTCCATGCTTTTCATGGCCACGGAGCCATTTTTGATTGATTTTCCGCGGCTCTCCGAAACCCTTGCGCTGCTCCTTGCGCAAGGCAAGCCCGGTCGCACGCTGTGTGCCCGGCACAGCTGGTGATAGGTTGCGCGCAAAGGGTAAAGCCGGTACATTTTGTGTGCCCAGAGCTGATTGCGCGTAATCCACGATGGTCAAGGAGAAAACACCAATGCTGTCGGCGTACCCGCTCGCCGACGAGCCAATCGGCTCCTCTGTGCCTTACATGCCGCAGGCGCGCCCGTGGAATGCGCGTTCGGTCAACGCACCGAATGTTGGCGAAGGACGTGACCCTTCAAGTCGTTTGCAAGAGTATGTCGGCGCTAAGGGCGCGAAGCTGGACGACGACCCAGCTGAGAGTGAGCGACAGGCCAAAAAAGCCCAAGCAGCTGGGACGACCCGACCAACAGCATCGGTCACGGAAATTCCTGGTGCTGCGCGAGGAGCAAAACGTTTATACGAAGAAGCGAACGTCAAACAGGCGCACAAACCGGTGAAGGGCGCAACGAATCTGAAGGAGCTGGTTGCCGAAGTCGGCGCCGGCCGAAGTGGAAAACCCCCTGTGCAGCACCTCGCCTTCCCTGCGATCTTGTACTTTTCCCTGGGCCTGGTGTGCCCGCCCCTTCTTCTCTGCGGATGTCGCTACACGTCATCCGCGAATTCTACAGCAAAATTCTTCGGCTTCGCTTCTCTTTTCATGTTCGGTGTGTACACCACGGTTGGGCTTGTCCTTTTCGCGCGCTTCTGGCGAGATGACAATTGGTCAGGAGATGATCCATCGTGTTCGCGATACATGCTTGATACTGAATCGCGCCTCGACACGAAATATGGAAAGGCGACTTCCGTGGACTCGCTCGACGCGCCGGGCTTGCAGACGACGCAGAATGTCTCTCTGTACCAGGTTGGCTGCGCATACATCATGCAGGTCGTTGTCGAAGACACCGAAGCGACGCAGGCCCCTCGCACGATGATCGTGAAGGTTGCGACACCAGGCACAACTGGCGATAACTTTGGGTCCCTTCCCTCCCTTCCCGCGATCCATGCGCTCCAAGGTCTCTGACCCAGCGTCGGTCTGCCGCAGTGTGTATGCGCGGAGATTGGACCAAAAGGTCAACCCGTCGCAAGGGCAGGCTCCTGCAGAATCATGGTTTCAGGAGGCAGACCCGTTCAAATCGAATCCGTGGCCTCAGGGCAACGTAAACTTTGGCACAGACATCCGCCCTCCGTGCAAACAGGGCATGTGCGACGGCATTTACGGCAAAGCGTTGCCTCAGATCGCAGGCTCACAGTGGGAGGTCCGCGTTCCACTTGGGTGGTACAAGTACTACATGGGTATCGGGGTCTTCGCAGACTCGGCACTTGCTGTCGAGCGTGCGTTCTGCGTCGACACATGCGTCTACAAGCATGAATTGGTGGAGGGAAGCGACCCGCCCGAATGGAGAGACCCCTGCGCAAGCTACGTTGACGAGATCACGCAATGTCCAAATGAAGAGGTCCAGCGATGCGCCTTCGCACGCACCCGAGCGGAGTGCCTAGGTGCATTCACGCGGCGAAGAGAGAAGAAAACGATTGGGAAGGAGAGAATCGTTGAGGAGCAAGACCAAGACCCGCCCTTCTTTTACTGATTTCAGTGAACCGCCCAGAGTCCGCGTCAGCCCCTTTCGCAGACACCGTGTGCCTGTCGCGTGTCACTGTGCGATCGCCTTGCGTGGCGTGGAAGCACCCTCATGGGGGGATAACTGAGATGACTCACCAAAGCTCAGCTAGCTGCCTTCCTGGTCAAATCATCACCTGGCCAACGGCACCTTGGGTGACTTGGGCACTGACTGTGCCAGCCCAGTGGTGGCAGACTTGCTCGAAGAAGCACGCGACGAGGCACCTCTCCCATCCCCGCCCGTGTTCGCGGTGCCTGGAGTCGAGTATGTCCCGCTGGACATGGTAAGCGTCGCCACGTTCGGATTGAACGAGGTCGATGAGCGCGCGCTTCGCATGCGTGCCCGCCGGTCGCTTGCCGCGTCCTGCGCTGCCTTGGCGCGCGCCCGCAAAGCCGCGTCTTGCTGGCGCAGCCTGAGCTCGGCCGACGGCTGCTCTTCACCAGGGCGGACGTGCCAGAACACCGACTCCTGCTTGTGCGCCCCCGGCCGCTTCTGGAAACCCTCAAACTTCCCGGGCAGCTGGGGCGTGAACGCGCCAGGGAGGTTCGAGAGCAGCCCCTCGCTCTCCTTGGGCCCATGCGCCAGCTCGACGCCCAGCTCCTCTGCTGACTTGACATGCACTTCGATGCTGCTGGCCGCTGCGTCCGGCCACCGCCACGCCAAGTCGACGGCCTGAGCCCGAGCGCGGGGGCAAAGGGAGCGTCAGAAGCCGGCGCGTCACGGTGCGGGCGAGACGGGGCATCGGGAACGCGGCCAGCGGCGGACGAATCGTGTAGGGGAGCGGGGCAGGGGACAACGTGAGTGCTCGCCATGGGCGTGGTTGCCACGAGGTACCCGTCGCTGTATACTGTGCGGTGCTTGAAGCCCCCGCTGGTATGCACGCCGTCACCGTGGCGCTGGCCGCTGCGGTACCCTCCCACGTACTTGTCGCTGTTTGCAAAGGTGTACTCGCCGAAGCCGTGCGGCACATCCCTGGCAAAGGCGCCCTCGTATGTGTCGCCGTTAGCGGCCGTGAACCGCCCGACGCCCTCCTTCCGCCCATCTGCGTACTCGCCTTCGTACACGTCACCGCCAGGCCACACGCAGTGCCCCCTGCCATGCCGCAGCCCTCGCTCGAAGGCACCGTCGTAGCGTGTCCCGTCTGCCCACAAGAGCGTGCCCTTCCCCGCGCGCTGGTTCCGCACGTACGCGCCTGAGTACACCGTGCCGTCTGCTGCACGGTACTCCCCAAGCCCATGACGCTCCCCGTCAGCCCACTCCCCTGTATACACCGCCCCGCCTGCTCGCTCCTGACGGCCCTTGCCGTGTATCACACCGCCGCGGAACTCGCCCTCGTAGGTGAGATCCCCCACGGCCAGCCTCCCGAAGCCGTGCTGCTTGTCCCCAAAGAACCGCCCTTCGTACACAGACCCGCACGGCAGATGCAGCCTCCCCGTGCCCTGGGAAGCTCGCGCGCACACGTTAGCATGTCTGGGCGGGCACACTGGCTCCACGTCAAAGGAGGGAAAACGCCCCGCACCTCCTTACGACCGCACACCCACTCCCCGCAGTATGCAAGCCCCGAAGTGCAGATCAGCGTTCCCTCCCCGTGGCGATGGTCTGCACGAAAGCCGCCCTTGTACACAGATCTGGACGCCGCTTGCGTCAGTTGGCCATGGCGGCAGGCAGCTCATGGAGCGTGATAGAGGGCAGCACCCGTCCGCCTCAGCAAGTGTGCCGCGACCATCTTTGCGATTCATGAGCCAGTCGCCTATGTAAACTGCACCCGTTTTGTACACGTACCTCCCGCGCCCATTCATGCAATCATCCTCCCACATCCCCTCGTAGCGCTGTGTATGCCCCGCCGCCCCACCGCATCAGGAAAAGAGTCTTCCAGCGTGACAAAAACTTGCCAGTCGGGCTGGACTGACCTCTCCGGTTGCCCTCCAGGTCTGTGTTCCACACCCATGCCTGAACCCGTGACGCCACTGGCCCTCGTAAAGAGAGCCGTCTGCCTCAGTGAATTTCCCCTTGCCATCACGCCGATCACGACTGAAAAGCTTCGGGTCGAGTCCGGTCTTGCTGCTGTGGGTCACAGCACGGAGTTGCCGTTCGATTGCATCGTCGTCTACACGAAACTCACCTGCGTACTCGTCCCTGCAGCCGCTCCCGATTTCAACATGAACAGCGAGCGAGCGAGCAAGAGAAAGGAAGAGAGAGACACCTGTTGGGATACTGGATGGTGTGGAACGCGCGCTTCGGCTCAGCAGACATTCCCTCCATGGACATCACTTCAACACCCAATGTTTGGGCCATTTCTTGGGGAGAGGGCACGCCACGCTGAAAAGCGGCCCAGGAGAGGGCCGCTTTCGTTCCTCGTTTTCAAAAAATGGGGAAGTGCTTGCCGGGAATCAAATTCAAACAGCTTTGGTCGCAACACGCTGTCGATATCGAGCAAGACGCCTCTCGCGATCGCGCCCGCCACCGCGCTCACCTTCTTTGAGCGGGACGCATTCCGTCGCGAGTGCACCGCAGTAGCCTCTGGCGCTGCGACCGACAGCGCCGCGCGCGCCGCGCTGCCCGCCGCCACCATGCTCCGCAGCAAAAAGTGTTCGACCCGGATCCGGAGCAGTTTGAGAACGGCGGGACACCAATTAACGAGGATTTCTTCCGCAAGCACGTCGCGGGGCGCCAGATTGCGCTGATATGCCTGGACGAGGCCAACGACAGCACCAACTTCAAGCGCCCGATCAGGCCGTCGCCTGTTGAAGAAGGACGGGTCTAGAAAAGCGGGGACGCTGTGCAGGGTAGGGGAATGGTCACTGCACTTGCGCCTCAAGTCTTGCGGGGCGCACCCAGTTTTATCACGCGTTGGCTGCGGGGCAACGTGATGCAGAGTATTATCCCACTAGGTAGCCAGGGCCTGGCGGCCTCGCGGTTCGATGTAGCTCGGACAAACCGAGTACATAATTTTACCCCGACACGAGTCAGCAAACGCGTCGGTGCTTGGCGTCTCTCTGTATACATCATGTATGAACAAAATGTCGCACCCTCCTGAAATGACTCTGAGCCCGCCCGGCCCGTGCGCATGCACCTACTTGTGGCGCTTCTTCTTCGCGCGCTTCCAGCGCCGGTACATCTCTGCGTCGAACGCTGCCTTGGCCTCCTGGATTGGCACGTCCAGCTCCCGCCCTTGCCAGTCCACGGCGAGCGTACTGGCATGAGGTGTGCTGCGCCGCGTGCGCACTAAAGGTTGCACGGGCGTGCAGCATCTCGAATGGCGGCCCCGCGTCAAGCACATCCTCCTCCAGGCGCTCGATCCCTCATGGGCGCCGCGTCACGTTGCGACGTACACGAAACTTTTGGAGTTCGACAATTTTGCGTCGAGGTTGACACTCTCGTGCATGCTGTCTCCGCTGACATAATTCGGCACCTGAAAAGTACCAGCAGATTGGTGGCGGTCCAAATCGCCTTCCAGAAAAAGCAGGTCACATTTCTTCCCATCATACCTGCACCCCCGGCAGAACCATTGTCGTCAGCGTTGCGAGACGCTCGGCGGATCGATAGGGTGAAATACATTGCCGCAAATCGCCAAATGAAAGACTGCATGCTCCAGGGCAAACACAGTGCAGAAATCGCTCGATCAAGGCTACATGGGCGTCACCACGGCATCGGCACAGTAATCGAGTAATACTGCTCCCCCCATGAGAATTTGCCTGAGCGCCGTGCATCCCAGTCATTCCTTTGAGCAGATAGCAGTTGACGGTAGCGCGTGCGAAAGGAGGGACATGGGCCAATCGCACGGCAGCTGCCACATTGGTGAGTCACAACGACGCGGCAACGCGTGCGATATCCCTCCAGATACTACTGCGTTGTTTCCGATTTATGATTGAACGCACCTCTCAGTGTCGGTTGAGAGACAGTGTTGTTGTCACGACGCTGCACAACCATGTAGCCAACAACGGTACTCGTCTCAGGCACCGCTGGGTCTACCACGAAGAAAATCGCCTCTCGAGTGCTACGGGTTTCCTGCATTCCAACATGCCATTGCGAGCCCGCAGAACCTTGTCGTATAGTCGAATAACCCATCACTAAGCTGCGCACGGCTTTGAACGACTTTCCCGCATAGAAGTTCACACTGAAGCTGTGCACGTACCGCACCTTCTCAAGTATCTCGTCATCATAGATGAAGCGAAACGAGCCAGTGACATTACGACAAGCGAACGATAATGCCCAGCACGTGGCACTGATCGCGCGAACGAGAAGTGACTTCAGCATGCCACCTGAGCCGGAAAACGATTTCTCCTTTGGGTCAACCGAGGGGAAGCCATTCAGCCACGCAAACAGCACTGTTGAGATATCGGCCATTGAAGGGTCCATTCGAGCGTAGTCGACAACATAGTTTACATTCAGCCATTTTTGTAAAATCTTGTCTTTCAGTTTCGCGACATAGGGCATGAAATCGCTCTCCATCCTTCCATGCAATCCAACAACAAAACATCCCCTGACCAATGAGACATCCTTGCCATCCACCTCTCGTCGATTATCGATGATCGAGCTCAAGATCATCTTCACAGGTCGACTGGCAGCCAGTAGCCATTCGGGGTATCGACTCGCAGGGCCAGGATGGTATAGGAAGCGGGCATTGATCGACATCCCCGCAACCTGCATCAAGGCACGATTACTACCCAGTTCCTTGTCTCCCAGCGCACTCTTTCAAGTGCAGGGCCGCACACTCCGTGTGAAGCGTCGGAGAATATTGTATCTGCGCGATCAAGGCGTCCTGGCGTGGGATTGGGAAAACCTCTTCGGTGCTGGCACCAGAGATCCTGCGATCGTGGCTGGCCAGGACGCTGTTGCTGAAAGCTCGGAAGTGAGGCAAGTCTTCCCAGTGCAACACATGGTGCAAAAACTCTCCTTCAAGCTTAGGTGACCACCACATACCAATGTCGTTGAGCGCTTGAGAAGTATGCACCACACGCATCGACGAGAGCTCGATGATCATGATGCCGACATCCGGGCAGGGATTCAACGCCAAGAGACATCTTTCGCCGTGGATTGCAGCGCTGACCAACTCGATGGTCGCATTAAGTAGCTGCTCTTTCGTTCGTCCCGATCTCAAATTTCGAACCCGTCCCCCATGCCCCCCCGTACTGATCCCAGGTACATGATCGTCCAGCTGGAGCCATAAGGACACCTCCAGAGATCGCCGCTCCTTTTGCTTTTGCTCACGCTTCATCGCACTTGCACTCTTCTGTACTCTCGGCCGAGGTTGTAAACGTGGGTATGTATCCACAGTCGCATTCCGGTCCACCCAAGACCGCTGACCCTGTTGAATAGGAGCCACAGGCGCATCCCAGTCCGTCCAAGTCCCATGACCTGACCATCAGGATGGGGGGTCATCAAGATGGGGGGTCATCGAGCGTAGTCGACAACACAGTTTGGGTGCCAATCTAACTGGGTCAGTTCGGCATTAGAGTACTGACAGCAATGGATTCGGGGGGCACCTGCGATCACGTTGGGCGGATTGCTTGAAGTGCTCCAGTCCCATCTGGAGGCGTGTCCTGAATCGAAGGCACCACCCTTTCCACCCACTGCACCTCCGTGATCGGATGGCGGGCTGTACCGCGGCAAGGCGACCTGTAGATAACAACCATCAGTAAGCTGTGACGGAAATTGTCAAGTTCGCATACAGTATTATCGCCGTCAGGGGCAAGTGACGACCGTGGGTTCGAAGCCGGGCGGAAGGAATTCCGCCGGATCTGTGGATCTAGACCCAGACGCGTGTTGCTTCTGCTCGTAGACCCAGTGCAAAAAATCATCAATGGCACGTCCTATCATGGTAGGTAGATCCTACCCAGGGACGCAAAGTTGAAGAGGGTAACGAGCCACAGCAGGAGGTAGACGAAGAACGCCCTGGACAGCGGTCGGAGGTAGAGGGACTCCGACGGTCAGCTAGATCACGCGAAAAACTGTCTCTAAGAGAGATTATTAATAATTATTATTAAAATAATAAAACATACATTCCGCGTCCATTATGGGGGTGAGTAGCGCAACCAAGAGTCATCCGCGCATCGGGGGGGTGGGCTGGGATGCTGGGCTTCTTGAAGGAGAGGTCCCAACGGACACAGGTATAACTTGCTGCGAAAAGTTCCTTTCTTGCAGGAATTCTTTCCCATTGCGAGCCCTTGGCATAGGTTCTACCGTGGCGGGGCAGAAGAGTTAGTCAGTGAGGGTGACCTGGTTCCATATCGCGGTGGCTGACCCTCTGCGCGTCCGCGTACTCAGGTCCTCTACGAGGCAGGAATCAATGTCAACGCTGACGCAGACCCCTTTTTCGCGGGAATGCACACGGTGCGTTCCTCCCTCTATCCAAATTCTAACTTCATGAGAGACTGCAGGCATTCGTTCCCCTCCACGACCGAGCGCGGCTTGGCTGATCCACCCTCCTCCCCACAGAGCGCAAATCCCGCGGCATCGCGGGCTGTTGTTGGGGCTGGTTTCATCAGCAATCATCCAGAGTTTACTTCGATGGCACTGTGAGTTAATCCATAAGCAGCGTCCCCGATCCGAGCGCGCGTGCCTGCTTGCTTGCTTGCTGTTTGTTCACAAACCTTGACCAACTGTCCATTCAAACAGGCCAAAGAGCCTCGTCTTTGTGCCAACGAACCACCCTAAACAGAACTGGTGACTCCCCTCAGTCAGCACTCTGGTTGTGTCCTCTGCGGTGCGGCGTTCCAGAGAGGAGCGATGTTCCGAGACAGGATGTGTCTGGCCAGAGCTTGAGTATGCTTGAGCTCCGGACCAGCGTCTTATTGCGGCTATGTTCTGGCAGGTGGATACCGACATCCTACTGAAGACCACAAGAAGACTGGGCTTTGGCGCATGTTGGTGAGGGGTTGGGAGTAGATGACTAGGCTACGGCGGCCCGGAGTGATGGGTTGTCGAGAAAGGCATGTTTGCAATGAACTCGAACAGGCACTTGCATTTCAAGCTTGATCCCGGTGTACGGCAACTTCCGCCTGTGGGAACTGCAAAGTCACCTGAGGGCAAGGAATAATGGTGCGAGGAAGGCGGGCAGGGAGAGAGATCGCGAGAAAGGCGTGAGCAAAGAGAAGTTCCAAGCCAGGCAGACCAACAGTCTCACAGTCACGCGGCTTGATTGGAAATGATTGTGCTAGGAGGGCGAGCAAGATGATGAAATGAAAGAGTACTGAATGACGGGAGAAGCATCCGTTTAGTGACAAAAACCTGTACCCTCTCCAATTGGGGGGTAATTTGGCACCCCCCTATTAGAGAGTGGATTCGCAGAATCGTGAGCGACGCTGAACCTTGGGACTTGCGAGAACGTGACAGCTGGCGACTGCGGGTCATGTCTGCGGAGGATAATGAGACAGTAGAACGGCTTTCAAAAGTGGCGCGGATGGTGACACGTGCCTTTTACGACGACTGGTGCGTGGTTGCGATGGACAGCCTGCTAGTGTGTGCAAGCAATCCGGAGCATACACAAATCTGCGAGGACGATTTTGCGAAGGAACTGAAACTGCCTCTGGAAAAAGTGACGCAGGCTCTGGTCGAATTGGAAAACAACAATCTCGTGGCCTTCAAAGAGAGGGTGGCGGAAAGGGGGGTGAGAACGAGAGAGGGTGAAAAGAAGGTGAGAGAAAGCAAGCGATTCTGGTACGTCGATTTCAAGTTGATGCTGGATTCTGTCAAGTTACGCTTCAGACTCATGGAGAGGGAGATGCAAAAGCAGGTCAAACAGGAGACATACAAGGAGACACGATACGTTTGTGCCAACCCAGATTGTGAGAACAAGGGCACGGAGTATTCGGAATATGACATCATTGATCTGGCATCGGCCACAGGTCGCACTAACTGTGAAGAGTGCGACGAAGAACTCGAGGCTCTTTCGGCACACGATGCGGGCGAAGGAGGCGCGGAAGCGAGGGAAACTAACGACCGGTTCACGAGGTTGAAGCAACTCTTAGAGAGCTTGTGGAAGGACATCAAGGAAGTCCCACCACCACCGAAGTACCAAAAACCCAAAAAAAACGAGCCTGGCGCCGCTCATGCCGTCCCCGCCGACGCTGCCGCCCATGGCGGCAATGGATCGGGCGGCGGCGGCAGCGATGGCACACACGACATGGCTGTAAAAATAGGGGTAGTTTCGGCCACCACTTCCGGGGAAAATGCCACGAGTGCTACAGGTGATGCTGAGACGGCACGGGAGGATGAAGCGCATGCACACGTTTTGGGAAACTACGGGAAGGAACGGATCAGCGAGGTACAGCCACCTGACACGATGGCTATCGAGTCTGATTTGAATAATGGCACAGCGCGCTCACGAACTGAGCATTTTGTGTTCAGGATGATGGAGCAGAGGACGATAGCGAGGACGATGGCGAAGGCGACGAGGACGAGAGGGTGTTCACGGTCGGCGGCATTCCTAAACGGTACAGCGAGATTGACTCGGATGATGAGAATGGCATGACTTCGAAAGAATATGAGGCCATTCGTGAGTACGAGAGAGCACGAGATAGCTAGAAGGATACGAATGCGGGCGCGAAGGTTGGATACCTTGTCTTCAAGTGACGCGTGAACCATGTCAAGGAAAGATTTTTTTGAATGATTCTGAATGAAGGCCTGGTCTGCACAAGTCAATTCTGTGTGCCCAGGGGCCCGGTATTGCACTCTCAGTCTCAGTGTTCTGCATAGGAGTCCACGGCACACTCAGATTGCTTGGTGGCACCCGCTCTTTCCACTGAGGCGAGAACACTCTGGTCCTTCATCAGTCGCATTACAACTTCCCGCCCGTTTCGATGAGCCCCTCTGCACGGAGATACATCTCACGAAGCTCGTACACGCGCTGCATCGCTCGCACTTCTGTGGGTGTCATATCCAGCATGTTCCAGAAGTCAACGTGCAGAACAACACGCTCTTCGTCTGGGCTTTCGTTGAAAGTCTCGTGCTCAAATGTCGTATCGTATAGAAGACACTTGCCCTCTGCCCATCGTCTTGTCTCGTCCCCCACCCGGATCCAAGCCTTTTGGCCCTCAGGGACTTTGATCCCCATTTGACAAGTCAACCTGCCGTGGACGCACCCAAATTTGAATATGCGCTGGGAATCTGCAATCACTCTGCAAATGAAGCTGATGCAACCTGCAACTACGCACAGATATGGGCACTACCACATGTTGTTTCCGTCTGAGTGAAGTGGGATTCCACTATTTGGCTGCTGCCTGTTGAAACCAGCGATCCTGCCAGCAACTGGAACCTTGTCCAGGATAGATGCTGTGACCGGACACTTATCGTACGGGAACCCGTCTATACGATGCCCATTGAAGTAAAGAACCAGGGTCTTCCAGCCGCTTTCGTAATTCATCGACGTGACGGACTGAAAGCGTGCCCTGGGCTCGTTCAGTAGTGCTTCGAACTCAGTCTTGATCACCTCGTAATTCTCCTCAAGCTCTCGGATGAAGGGCACTCCGGCAGTGTCGCGGAAAGGCATAGCCGGAATACCATCCATAAATGCGTGAATGTCCTGTGTGCAGCGGCAAATCAGTGATTATGTTCAGTTAGATGCCTGATCTTGCCTGACAGCAGGGGCGGTATGCCAGGGCAATTTATGGACCTCCTGTGGCCGCCACTTATTCTGCACGATCTCATCGGGAAGCTGGAGCTGCCCTGTCGAATATTTGATGAAACCGAGGACCCGTTCGATTTCATTAGCAGGAAACTCCGATTGAATCAAGGGGGTAATGAGCTGCCAGAAAGGATCCTGATCATCATCGAGGCTGTCGAGAATTTTTTTGACCTCTTGCCCCGCCCTGTCCGCTACAGTAACAGACGGGGCTACTGTCGACTGTGGAATCCTTGGCTTTTGTGCAGATGATTTGGCCGCCTTCTTCTTCTTGTCCGCCCCGTTGGCTGCAGGCCTCGGCTTCCCAAAGCCTCCCGCCATCGATAGCGCGGAGTCATGTTTTTGAGGACGTGGGAGCAGAGACAGGGAGACGGGTGCCACGAAAGCATCGATATGCGCGCAAAACACCGCACAGAAAGACACAAACAACCGCAAGCTCCGCATGGTTGCGCCCATCGTGCGGCCCCCACAACACGAAACTCCACTTTTCTGGAACTCTGCAAAAGAGGACGAGGAACTTTCGGTGACGTCAAGTACGCGGCGCGACGAAGACAAGTTCCTGAGGCCGGGAGGGCACACGTACCCCTTTCCCATTTGCTGGGGCACATCGACATTCGCCCGAGATGTCTGTTGCCGAGGAAGGTTCTGGCGACGAAGCGTCCGAGCAGAAGCAAGTGAACCAGGATGTGCAGGACCCGGAGAAGGCGTCTTCGAGCCTGGATGGCGGAGATGCTACGGAAGTACAAGAAGATGCAGACGTTGGTCCGCACAAGAGTGTGACCTTAGACCTACTGGATGATTCAGTTGATTCGGTAGCCCCGTGCATCTCTTCGGTGACGCTGGATGGGGAAGGGCCGCATCGAGAGCACGTCTCAATTCAGCTGGGAAACAATGACTTCTACGAAGGCGAGGTCTTTCTGGGTCAGATGGATGGGCACGGGCACTATACCTTTGCGGATGGCAATGTGAGTGCTGGACTCAATAATTTCTGTTAGGTCTATCGCAATCTTGCTGCGTCCAGCAACACCGCGTACCACCACTCCTCATTCCGTGCCGCGGCGACGCAGGTGTACGTTGGCGCTTGGCGAAGGGGGAAAAAGCACGGGAGTGGCTCTTTCACGTTTCTTCCCGCCTCTCTTCTCCCGCATCACTTCTTGTCTGGTCAACCTTGCTTAGTGCACCTCCCAGAAGGAGAACGTAGAGAAACCTTGAAACCGTCCTCGGTCCGTGCATTCCAGATGGGCGAATGGAGACAATTACGAGGGGAACTGGGAAGACGGCCAGATGTCTGGCAAGGGTCGCATCGTCCTACGAAATCGCCTGACGTATGATGGGGAGTGGCGCGATGGTAAGTGCCACGGCAAGGGACAGTGTCGCTACTCCAACGGTGACATGTACATTGGAGAGTACCGCAGCGGGAAGCGCTGCGGGTTCGGGCGCATGTTGAAAGCGACTGGGCACGTTTATGAAGGCACATGGGCAGGATCCCATATGGAGGGGCAAGGGACGTGCAGCTACCCAACCAAAGATGTTTACACCGGCGAGTTTAAAGGATCAAAACGGCATGGAGAAGGGAGGCAGCAGTACCACAACCGTTGGGTTTACGAAGGCGGTTGGGATAGTGACAAGCGCTCGGGAAAGGGCGATCTGCGAAACCTTGACTCGCCACAGTTGTACGTGGGAGAGTTTTTTGAAGGTGAGCGCTGGGGTCATGGGCGTGAAGTATGTGCAGATGGAACCGAGTACGTCGGAGACTGGCGCGATGGTATCCGTGAAGGTTGGGGCACGGCGACATACTCAGACGGGGGCGTATACCGCGGCTTCTGGAAAAGCGGTGCGCGACATGGTTCAAGCATTTTCACAGCTGCGGACGGGTCACGCTATGAGGGTGAATGGCACCTCGACTGCCAGCACGGGCATGGGAACTTGGAGCGAGCGGACGGCGCCAAGTATGAGGGGCTTTTCCGGAAGGGGGCTATATTTGGACAAGGAACGATGTACGCAGCCGCCGCATTCTCAAATCCTGCCCCCGAATGCGGAGTATGGATGCGATCGTGCACAATTGTATCGTTAGGGGCAAGCCGTTTGGAAATTCCATGGTCCAGGTACGAGCCGTTGCTTACGCGTGGGTGGCACGGTGCGGCAGGGAGTTCCCAAACGGTGACAAGTATGCTGGAACTTGGAAATACGGGCAGCTGCACGGTCACGGGAAGATGGTATGGGCGGACGGTAGCAGCTATCAGGTGCGGATCGACGCGTAGGCTTCGTGATGCACTTCCAGTAAACCTGTTGCTTCCGCTAAAAGTGGGGATTCTTGGCCTGCGCTGACTCTAGATGAGGCTTGGCAGGGTGAATGGGACAAGGATAGACGACACGGGGTTGGCATGTTGACAACGGCCGATGGTGAGCGGTACGAAGGTGGGTTCAAGCGAGACCAACGGCATGGCTATGGCACTCTGGAGTCACCGGACGGAAGCAAGTACATGGGCGAATGGAAATTGGGAGAGATGCACACTGAAAGCAAAACCGCGAAGCTTGTCAACGCGGACGGAAGCACGTACGATGGAGCCTTCAAAGACGGTGCTCGAAGTGGACACGGGAAGATGGTGTACTCAGGTGGTGATTCGTATGTGGGAAATTGGCGGGGGGGCAAGAAACACGGCGTAGGAATCTATGCATGGGCACGGGGACAGAATTTCAAAGGCAAGTGGCAGGACGGCAAAATGCATGGCAACGGAACGCTTGCATACCCCGACGGTCGCGTGTACGAGGGCGGCTTCATGGACAACCTCCCCAACGGACATGGGACCCTCACGGCGCGCGGGAACAAGATCACTGGCAAGTGGCAGGACGGGGTCCTTGCGCAGCGCTGGGTAGCGCGGGAGGGGCAGCAGCATCTGGAAGCCATAAGTGGGGACGGCCCAGACAGAGTGGTCCTTCCCTTACCTGCGCCAGCATGCGAAGGATGACAAAACAGTGAGCCTTTTTATCCCTGTATGGCACTTGTTTTTTCGCCTGTTTGGTAAACAAAAGATTCCGTTCACTCATCAACGCTTGATGCGTGTACAGAGTCCTCCTTCAGAACCAGACTTTGCTACCCTGAGGTTTTCCGCGTGCCGCCCCCGAACTAGGGGAAGCCCGGCCATGGAGACGCGATTTGTGTCCCTCAAGCGGCTTGAGCCTTCCTTGTGGCGCTGGCTGACGACAGTCGGCGCAGAGTGGCTGGCGTGTCTGCGGCGATAGATCTGTCGGGGTCGATGCGCCTCGGAGCAGGCAGTGGGGACAGCAGCGCGTGTTGCACCTGCCAGCGGCTGGTAGGCTTAGGGGAAGCAGAGAGATAAGGATACTGAACAGTGCGCAGCTGGTACACGGCCGCCTTGCTTATTTGCGACCGCTGCCAGTAAACTTATGTTCTCTTCCATTGGGCTGAGGGCCCGGGAACCTGGAGCATGGCTTGCAGCGGTGGCCACACGCCGAACACGCAGTCTCGTGTAAAACAACGCCGGCCACTTGGCTGTCTCGATCCTCTGCAGCGGCCAAAGGCGCCGGGGGCTTGCTTGCCGGCTCAGTCGGAGGGAGCGGAGGCTGCTCTTGAGTTCGGATAAGAGGCCCTTTGCCGCGACATTCGCGTTTGTGCCTCTCAAGGGCCTGCGACTCGAAACGTTTCCCGCAGCTCTCCGGACAGTCGACCAATCGCCGCAGACACTCGTTCTCCTCGTGCGCCACAGCGGCGCACGACTGGAGCACCATGCCGCACCCAAGGCCACAGGGCATATCTCGAAGGGTACACTGCGATCGTAAGTGCAAAGCAAGTTCCCCGGCTGCAACTTGTGCTCCACAACCAGCTGTGCACGGCACTGCGCGCCGCACGCAGTGCTTGAGCTGGTGGGCCTTGACGCCCTTGGCAAGGACAAGCACTCCGCAGTGACCACATCGCACTTCCCTGTCCCGAAATACACGTCAGCGCGTGCACACACACGGCGAGGCGCTTGTTAGAGACTGGGATCAAGATACGAGCCAGTATGGGGTGCAGGAGGAAGGAGCACACCGATTCGGGCACTCGTTCTGTTGGTGATCAAGGATGTCGCAAGCAAAGAGCGACGCTGAGCATCCAAGACTACATCGCACCGTTCGGAGTTGACAAACCACCGCATGTTGCTCAGCGCGGTCGGCACGGAACGCCTCCCCACAGCCAAAGGGACAAGCTGTGGATCGTAACGGACAGAGAGCAGCCTCGTGTTCCGCGCGTTGGCTCTCGAGAACCTACCCAGGGAGCATTGGGGAAGCGGAGGGTCAGTACATTGGCCAGAACATCGTAAAGGTATTGCTGCTGCTGCATCAGCAGCTGAGATCCGCCCGGGTCGCTACATCAGTCACCGACACCATTTTGTTTTCGGTGACTGATGAACAAAATGGCTCCGCGAGGCAGAACGGGCACTCCTTCAGTAAGGGAGGAGGCTCACCCGGTCTCCACAAACGCAGGCGAAGCGGCGGAGCGCGCAGTCTGCAGCCGCATGCGCTGCTAACACCCGCGCGGGCATCTTCTCTGCACAGTCTTGGCACTGCACCTCCCTTAATTGGCAGTGGTCGGAGGCATGGGAAGACGCGTCGCACTGTGCGATTCGCTCCCCGCAGCCGAGAGGGCAGAGCTCGCGCGCAGGGCCCTCCGGGTCGGGTCGCTCCACGCGCCGCTGCGGCAGGAAAAAGTCCCAAACGCGGAGGCTGCGATCCATGCTCCCTGCAGCAATGCGGTTTGAAAACGCGGACGCGTCCACCGCCATGACGCAATCGGTGTGTCCGAGCAACTTGCGTCGGACTTCGCCATGTCCGCTGTCGAGTTCCCTGCTCCGCAAGTTCGGCGGAATCAAACGATTTCTTCCAATAGATTGTGTGCCCCCCGCGTGTACCCTGAAGACACCAAACACCGACTAGCGGGGGCGCACCACAGAAGCACTCTGTTGTCCTTGGATCCCCAGAATCGATTGCCTGCTCCCGACACGATCACGTTTTTGATGAAGCGGCAGCTATTTACCGCTTCTTCGTGCCCTTCACACGTCGCGATTGCTATGCCGGTGGCTGAATCCCATATCTGCGGCGACGTGCGACCAGCTTCTGATGAATAGACGCTCGCAACAAAGGGGACAAATGCCGCGGTCCAAGGCGGAGCTCACCTTGAGTGTTCGGTCGACGCTGCCAGACAGGATCTGTGCGCCGTCCTCAGATATATCCACACACGTCACCCACTCAGAGTGCCCCGAAAGTACGTGAGTCGGAACTTCTGGAGCGCGTGCATCCCATAGTAATACAGAGTTGTCTTTACATGCAGCAAGAACACGAAGACCGTCCGTGCTCCAGCAACACGAGAGAACCTCGTCGGGAGCTGCGAACGCAACTGATACGCCTGTGCGCACATCCCACGTACGCACAGTCTTGTCCTCCGATGATGTGAGAAGGCAGGCAGAGTCGGGCCGGTAGCGCGCCGCAGTAATCTTACCTTCGTGTCCTTGAAGATGCGCGACCTTTTTTCCAGTGTTGAGATCCCAGACCCTGGTGAGATATCCCCAGTCGCCTGAAAGTAGCTTACTCCCATCAGGACTGTAGGTTATGCATGCAACCCGCTTGTCACCTTCCCCCAGAGTGGTAAAACAGCCGCCCACGGAAATGTCCCAAACCTAGCAGGCGCAGCAAGTCGTTAGCATCAACGCATTCCAACCGTAACGCAGCACAGGCACAGGGACGCTGCTTTGAAGAGACTCATTCCTACATGCAGATATGCATAGACCCGTGTAACTTATGCTTTTGGGGATCACTGAGCAGATTTGGCGCTGCATAGAGTCAAACCTTGACGGTGCCATCTGCAGAAGATGAGGCGACATGGTTTGGATTGGTTGGGGAGAGACACACGCCGGTGACCAGTTGTCCATGGCCAAGAAGCTGAACAGAGGACTTGCTCAGTACCCGGCTGCGACTTTCCCCCGACAATTTGGTCGTCATCCTCGGTAGCTCAGCCCCCTTCCAAGCTGTGTGGCAGTCGCCAGTGGCTACTGCCACACAGTGTACGGGCCCGCCTCACGTTTCGTGCCTGCCCTCGGCTTCTTCATCTGATCAGCGCGGCACAGCTGTCCGCAGCGTCTTTACAGGTAGGCCATGGTATGATTAGTGTGCGCCAGGTACTTTTAAGGTCACTGCGCAAGGCCGTGCTTCACAAATGTGCTGACGTCGCATCATTTACTTGGTTACTCTTATTTACCATCATCACTGAAGTACCCGCACCCGCCTACTTTGCACATAAAAGTGTCCCCCATCAGTAGCGGTGCCGTTACTCCTTGCCGTCTTCTCTCTTCTGCTTCGCGCTGCTCCCGGCGCTGGTCCTCCTCCCAAAGTTCGCGGCCGGACTTCTTGCGTACCTGTGAAGCATCTTGTGTGGGAGTTGGCGCCCGCTGCTCTGCCGACACCCCTGTTGTTGAAAGCACGCCTTCTCAGCCAGTTTGGATGGGTTTTGGCTCGGCAAGCGCAAAGAGGCGCCTTTCAAAACGCTCTGGCAGCCTGAATCCAAACTGTGAACCTCTCTTCACCTGACTTGTTTGTGCAACAAGTTGAGAATGATTTGCTGCCGCACGCTTTCTTCGCGCACGCCAGGTGTTGGCGTGGCGTACCGTCAGCCTTATTCGTCAATACATTGATGCTACCCATCGCACGACGGAGCGCCGTGTAGCCACGCCAAACCAGAACCGACCTCCTGCAGGAGGGGTGGAATACTCTCTGACGTCGGAATACTTCCGAAATCCACCACAGATCACACCCCTTTTTTACATGCCAATTCATGCCCCGATTGTTGAAGCGTCGTCAGTGCATGGCGAGACCAAGGGGTGGAGCGGCCGCTTGGGCAGGGCTAGTGGTAGCTCTGATACTAGTTGCGGCAGCTCAACGTGGATCTCCACGTTTTGAGACTCAGGTTGAATGCCAGCCCTAATCTTTGTTGGTGCGCCGGCCATCCGGGTGTGCCCTTGGGAACGCTGCAGCATGACCGGCCTTCGATGCCGCTGAGGCGATGCCTGTTTCCTGCAAGCTTACTCTTCTCCCCACCTCCGCAGCAGCTCCTCACAACGCATATACAGGGTGGACCTGCATCCAGCGATTCTGCTGCTGCTGCTGCTGCTGCTGCTGCTACTCTGAAGATACCAGGAGCATGGCTCAAGTTGAAGGCTGCTGTCAAGTCCGCAGCCAAGAGCAAGAGAGAGGCTGCGCACTCAGCTGCTTCATTGCCGGTTGCAGCCAAAACCCCAACCAAGCGCTCTTTGAAGCTTGGGAGTCATCCGCATGCAAAGCACGTGTCGCTGAACACAGCGGTGCACGTGGCCGAGTCTGATGCCAACAAGGCGCTGTCCAAGGCCACTACAAATGCCATCCAAGCAGCGCTCATGCGTGCTGCGCTAAGTGTACCCGGGGTTCGATCGAGAAGAAGAGAAATGGCAAAGGAGCAAGCTATCAAAGCGGCGGAACAGCCATCAGCGGCATGGCTGGCTGGCGCGAAGGCGTGGGCTGCTCGCAACCCCATTCCTAGACCGGTGATCAACAAGCCGCCCGCCGTGCAGCGCAGAGTAGTTACCAACGGCCATGCACGTGTGATCGCCGTTCCTCTTGGTCAAAAAGGCAAAATGGCACTTGCTGGGCAAGATTCAGCAGAGCCTACGGACCCTGCGGGTGAGGAGGAGGAGGAGGAAGCACCGGAGCCAGCAGTGAGCGGCACCGCCGAGTTGGGCACACCCGTTGCCATCAGCGACGTCCAGCCGCACTGGAGCTACGGCACTCGCGATCCATCCAAGGTGTTCCACACTGAAGATCGCTATGTTCCCTCTGGGGAAATCATGCCGGGTCGGTCCGAGGTGGCGGAGGAGCAAGAGGCGGCTATGAGGGGGGGGGTGCAGCAGCTTGCGTCTGCGCGGCGCACAGCACTTGCTGGGCAAGATTCAGCAGAGCCTACGGGCCCTGCGGGTGAGGAGGAGGAGGAGGAAGCACCGGAGCCAGCAGTGAGCGGCACCGCCGAGTTGGGCACACCCGTTGCCATCAGCGACGTCCAGCCGCACTGGAGCTACGGCACTCGCGATCCATCCAAGGTGTTCCACACTGAAGATCGCTATGTTCCCTCTGGGGAAATCATGCCGGGTCGGTCCGAGGTGGCGGAGGAGCAAGAGGCGGCTGTACGGGGGGGGGTGCAGCAGCTGGCAGCTGCCAAGTCGGGGAATAGTGCAGATGCGCCGACACTGGAGGGTGGTATCTCCGTTCCCGGCGGCCGAGTGGTGTGGCTGCCGATCAGCCAGCTTGAGAGCGCATCCAACTCCGATTTGTCCAAGAGGGCAAGAATGGTGTCCGAGAGAGAAGCCGGTCCGATGTCTACCACCGCAGCTCAGGGGGCTTGGCATCGGGCCCCCGTTGGGGAAGCGGGCGGTGTTCCGGTCCCGCCCTTTTCTGCACGCAAGTACTCTGAAGAGGTGGTCTACGGCCCCAACGGGCTTCCTGCCTATGCCCTCTATGGTGCAGGGGCGGCTCAGGTAGCGGCGGCGCAAACTCCCAAATCTGCGTCAGCAAAACGAGGGGGGCACGCGCGCATGCAGAGCGGCGAGGACGAATCTGCCGAGTCGGAGCCCGAGCGTTGGAACGGGGAGCTGTCGACGGAAGACCGAGCGATCGAGAATAAGGTGCTCTTGAAACTTCTCCGAGAGCAACAGCTTGAAAATCAGGAGGGTGCCGCGGGACACGTGAGGGGCCCGAATTTCCTCCTGCTGTGGGCAAGCACTGCTGTGGCTCTGATGGCTGGAGCCATTGCCAGGGGATGAGAAGTAAAATGTGCGAACGGGTCTGATGCTTCATGCACTCAGTGTGTAGACAGAACAGAGCTTACTGCAGCATTAGCAGCTTAGAATCTAGCACGCTTCTTCCACTCGGTTTATTTATTCACAACCATGTCCCTTATGCCCAAACTGTGCCCTCGGCATTCTGCTGGATAACCAGCCAGAAGTTGGGGGCCACAATCGTGATCAGATCTACAGCCGTCAGAAGTCCGACCTCCTGCGACAACCCCAGCGCACTGGTCCCCTCTGCACCTGCTAGTGACGCTGCAAGAATCGCGCAGTGTCCGAGCACGAGAATCCAGATCAGAGGTTTGATCTTCGGCTGCATCTGAGCCTCAGTATTCCCCAGAAGGGTGAGCAGCGACGGCACCACTGCACAGAAGAAAAGCAAGGATGCAATCCACCAGAGGTAACGTTGTGGTGTAGTCACCACACCCATCATGAAGAGGGTCGCAAATGAGAGCACATCACATCCAAGGAGCGACACAGTGGTAACCACGTCGCATCCGGTAAACAGTGCCAGACTTAACAGCGTTGCAGGAACAGCCACCAAGTGCAATGAGTACCGTGCTGGAAAAACGACACGAGGGGGACTTGTCTCGTCCTGAAATTCAGCCCCCAATCCGACGTACATTGCACAGTAAGCCATCGCACAGAACGCGAGAGTTAGGAAGGACACAGGATGCAAAATCGTACGCTTCTCCTCGGCCAGCGACCAGGTTCCGACGTAGAAAAGCACGCCTGCACCGATTGCAAACATAGCCCATCCAATAAGAAGGAAGTGGCGGACAGAGTTGGGGTAGTCCCCGGGGAAGGTTACAATGTCACCAGCGTTCACGCTCGCTGCGGGCGCCTCCGCAGCTGGAGGCGAACCCTCCGCTGGAGCTTCATCTGCAAGCTGTTGGAGTGGAGAAGACGGAGCCAAAACACCCTGCATACGTGACTGCAATTCCACGCTTCCGTGCGGGTCGGCTGCCACGAGAATGATCCCTGCCAAGGCAACGCCGGCAAGGAAGACAGAGAGAGCCTGCATGGCCCTTTGCTTCGATCGCTGGGTCCGAATCACAGCGGGGGAGAACCCCTCCGACCTGGCTGCCCCATACACTTCGATGCCAGCAGGGCGAAAATTGCTGTCCATCAGAGAACAGCTTCAGACCGGTGCCTCGCTCGACGCCCGCTATTTTGGTTATCAGAGAAAAGTAGATTGCAAATCGACTTTTGAGCTGTTCGACATGGAAACGAAGATTCGGGGCGTCCAAG
>ENA-UOXV01002057-UOXV01002057.1-marine-metagenome-genome-assembly--contig:-NODE-2057-length-26838-cov-43.921965_pt1 | contig 26838 bp, 20 predicted proteins | sample MGYA00238165_ERZ766961 | MGnify/ENA primary metagenome ERZ766961 (study PRJEB28924, sample SAMN03173240) | marine metagenome | biome: Marine; feature: Water; material: Subsurface seawater | place: North... | reverse complement strand
CCAGTACGCCCATCATTGACCATAATACCACTGGCGACCACAATGCCACCCAACCACCTGTAATTGATCAGAATGGAACCATTTCACAAACGGATCAAAATAATACTAGAGTTGATCAGAATTCCACTCTGCACAGTAAAGGATACCTTGCAATTGTGCGGACCCTGGATTCTAGAAATGAACAAAATGGTACTTCAAGGTTGTACGGAAAAATCCTCACGGACGGAGGATCAATCATAAGCGAAAAAGGATTCCTCGTTTCGACTAACCTTCAATTTTTGAATTCTGAACGGATTTCAGGAATAGATCATAATCAAACCGATCCATTCTTTGCAGATTATCAAACAACTCAGAATGGCCAGACCTTTTACTATCGTGCCTATGTGCGTAATAATGTGGGCGAGTCCTTGGGGGGAATTAAAAAGATATCCCCTTCTACTCCACGGTCTTGGTGGAATGAATTACCCGAAATCGCCGGCGGTTGGCGAACATCGCCTTGGTTCGGTTCTTTCCGTCCCTACCCTAATGGTTGGCTCTACCATGCCGATCTCGGTTGGCTTTATTCGCATACTGGAAAAAGCAGGGACCTCTGGCTATGGAATGAACAACTGGGTTGGCATTGGACAGCACAGGGCGTTTACCCACATCTCTTCCTGCACTCCTCCGCAAATTGGCTCTATTTCATAACCAAGAAGGACGGAAGACCCTATTTTTACGATTACGATACCGGTAAATTGAAGTAGGCAAGTTAGATGATTTGCTTTTTTTAAAAGCTCAAGAATAATTCTCATCAAGATTCGGCGACAAGATTAGATAATGGAATCAATTTCCTCTCAATAAAACTTCTACACTATCGTATGGTGTTTAAAGATTTTGAGTTATTTACTGAATTCATATAGTCTGAATAGCTATTAATTCGAAATAAAAGTTTACATTTGAGCCATATCTGATCAAATTATGCTTTTTCCATCTATCCTACAACCAATGATTCACTACAAAATTCAATCCCTGTGCTTTTTATTCCTGGCATGTGCATGTTGTTTGGGAAACCCCTCCAATCTTGTAGCGCAAGCAACCATTAACAAAAACCAGCAAGTCGGAAAATCTATTTCGAGCGTGGCAAAGCCAACCTCTGCAGCCATTTATGTTTTAAATCGACTGGGTAATCAATACAGCAATCAGGCAGATTCTTTTTCCGATCTGCTTACCGCAGAAATTTCTGATTTTGGCTTTCAAATTATTTCACCGGAAATGATCACCCGTGGACTTTCTCAATTGCAAGGCCAGTCCAAGCAGGCAGGTTTACTAAGTTCATTATCTAATAATAGTATTAAGGAACTATCTTCCATACTGGGTGCCGATTGCTTTGTAATTGGCACTTTAAATGACTTGCAGGAAAGTAGCGTTGAACTCCCAACATTAAACCGAAAGGTGACCACTTACCAGCTGCGGGCGAGTTACCGAATTCACTCAGTTTCAAATGGGGGTTCTTTTTTAGGGAAGAGCTTTCGGTTGGAGAAAAAATTTCCTATCACACGAAATGTCAGTGTTAAGCTAGCGAAGGATTCTATCCTTTCCGATTTAATCGACGACGCCGTTTCAGAAATTTCAAAACATATCTTCCAATCGGACCTGCTCGCAGCCCGGTCAGTGAGCCAATTCAAAAATGCAAGCCAGAAGGAAATCAATAATCCGATCGTAGCACAAAACTTGGGTAGCGATGGAGTAAAGGTAATGATCGAGGCCAAGCTTCAGGGAATGAAAATGCCCCAGTTTATTAAAAATGAAAGAGGTGATTTAATTTTATCGGGAAATGAATTCGATATTATTTCCACTAGTGCCGAGGTTGAAATTGACGGGCTCGTACTCGGAAATTCATCCGCGACACAGAGCTTATCAATCCCCAAGGGAATTCATCGCCTTAAGATTAGACATGCTGGGCATACCTCGGAGGAAAGGTTGATCAATGCACATGAGGGTATGAAGATTTCTATTTCAATCCAACCCAGCCCGGAGGAGTATGAAAGATGGCGTACTCAATTACTTTTCCTTGAAAACGCCAAGGCGGGAGCGGTCCTCACAGAGAACGAACAAAAAATTGCCGAGGGTATGATGGAATATTTAAAAAATTCTAAATTCGAAGTCCCCGAAATTAATCTTAATAAATCTCTTTTCTAATGAAAATTCTTTCCCTTTGCTTACTCGTTCTTGTTCCTCAATTCTTTCTTTTTGCTCAGAAGGAACCAATCGTTCTGCGGAAAATTGAAGCAACTCCCGCGGTTCAAAAACTCGCCCCTCCTTCACTCGATGCCTATCTTCAGGCACTCCCTGTCCATTTTGTAACTTATTTGAATCAAACCGGGAAGTATGCCGTTGTCGAACTCGACAGTATTGTCAGTGAATCAAATTTGGATGCAGAATTAAGTTATTCCGATATTTTTGAAGCGGTTGAAAAAAAGATGATTCGTAAACCAAAATACATCCTGAATTGCCGGGTGACTGCCTTTGTTGAAAAGCAGACCAAAATGACCAACCCGCTTGATGATTCCACCCGATTAAACCGCGATATTTTCGTATCCGCCAGTATGCAACTCATTAACCGCGACCGTCCGGAAGACCAAAAAACATTTGAGGTGCCCGAGTATAATGGTCAATGGGATGAGGATTTATTTGGCGAACAGACTGGCGGAGATTTGAACCGGATGAAAAAAGTGGAACAGTTTGCCAAGGATTCAGCACGGCAAATGGCGGAAAGTTTTGCGGCCAATTTTGAACAAAAAATTTATGTTTATCAAAAAGTCGGGAATCAATGCACCATTTTGTCAGGCTATCAAAACGGGATTGAAAAGGGACAGCTCTATGATGTCGGTATCGCAAAAAAAATCATCCATCCCATTACCAAAAAAGTGATGTCCGGTACGACCTTTACCAAGATCGGACAGATCGAGGTGGTCGATGTACAAGCCGATGTGGCCACCTGTAAAATTATTGAGGATCTTGGAATCGATACTAATGTCGAACCAGAAAATCTTCCTCTTGCCAGACTTGCTGACTAAATCACTTTCTTTTTTCCTAAAATGTACAAGAAATCAATCTTTCGCCTACTCATCCTTCAATCAGTCCTCTTTTTCTGCTCCTGTGCATCGTACCAGCAAAGCACCCAGGAATTCCGTAATTCCTGGGATATAGGAGACGAGGGATCCGCCCTCGTGCACCTCGAGAAAGCAGGTGAGTCAATCAAGGCCGGTCACGATGAGGAATTACTCTGGAATTTGGAAATGGCCTCTGTAGCCCGTGCCAACCGAATGAATGAACTTTCGGATATACATATTGGAAATGCCAAGTCGATTGCCGACGAGAAATTTATTGGCGGTGCGATTAAAGCAAAAAATAAAGGGCTCGGGGAATATGTTGGTCATTTTTACGACCGGAACATGCTTGAGATTTATCGGGCCCTTCGAGCATTAGAAAGGGGTGACAATACAGCTACCCAATCCGCTTTCACCGAGTTGAAGTTCAAAAGACAGGAGGCCAAGGAGATTAGCCGGAAGATGGTCATGGAAGCGGAACAGGACGCAATCGAGAAGAAAGACCTGAAATACAAAAACTTTATGGAATCTGATACCGTTCAAATTGGCAATCTGGTGGATGAGGAATTAAGTAAAACCTATCAGGACTTTTACAATCCGATGGGCGATTACATTCGCCTCGTTCTCAACAACCGCGGTGGCGAGCAATTCGATTTTGGCACGACCAAGAAGAACCTCACCGATGTGCTTGGCTCGGGTAAAAGTTTTCTCCGGGATGAGAAAAAAGCGGGTCCGGGAGCGGAATCCACCACTTATGTTCTAATGGAAAGCGGGAGTGCTCCCTACCGGGTGGAGGAAAAATTCCGTCTCCCCCTCTTCCTATTTTATAACGGTCCGCCACCGGGTGGAGTGCTGTATGTTCCCTTTGCCCTACCCCGCTTGCAATACCGAAATGATTATGATGAAAGTGCATCCATATTATTAGGTTCCGAGTCCACGCAAATGGAAACCTTGGTCGATATGGACGCGGTCGTCAGTGCCGAGTTCAAGGCCAAGCTTCCGGGACAAATTGCCAAGGCTCTTATCCAGACCACTCTCGCGGTGGCATCACAAGTCGCCATTGAAGCGGCCACCAAAGATCAACAGCAGGACAGTGCTGCGGTAATGATTTTTTCAGCAATCGCCAAGGTGGTTGCCGCCGAAGCCTTCACTCAGGCAGATGAAAGATCATGGTACTCACTCCCCAAACAGGTCCTCGTGCAGAAAATTAAGACCCCGAAAAACGGTTCCTTTTCTGTGCAGACAGGTGCTGGAGCAAAAATTGATCTTCAGGTCAATCCGCAAAGCCTGACCAATTTTGTCTACCTCAAATCCATACGACGTGGGAATCCAATTAAGGAGATCAGTAATTTCTCATTTGACCAAGGCATTGCCCTGAATAATGTTAATGAAACGAAGCCTCTCGTGTTGGCCCGTAAGTAAGCTAACTTATACATTTTCAACCATTCAAACCACTCAGAACTGTGATAAAACCAATTTCCTTCGCCACTGTACTCCTCGGACTGGTCTCCAGTTGTTCCACCTATAATAAGAGTCCCGTGGCAACCTATGATAATGCCGGATCCGATGGAACTTCGGTCAATCAAATTGTCAACGCCGACAAAAAAACTCGACCGATCAAGGTTCTCCGCTCGTCCAAGAAACGGGTCGATGGTAAACTGATGGCTCAGGTGGAAATTCAAAACTCATCAACCCATCCTATTCGCTTCAACTACAAATTTGACTGGCTGGATGAAAGTGGCACTTTAGACTCTTCCTCCTCTTCCTGGAACCGTTCGAGCTTGAACGGTAATCAAATCATCTCGATAAAAGATGTTGACCCCCGAGGGAATGCCTCTGACTTCCGGGTCCTTTTTAAAGGAATCTAATTCTTAAAAATCCTCCACCAATTTAATTTATGAAAAATTCCTTCCTTCTTTTTGCTATTCCCACTGCCATCGCCTTGTTTTTTTCCTCCTGCCAGAGTGGCAAAACCATACGGGTGGACTCATCCCAAGTAACTGAATATCGTGACCTTACCGTCCGTGACCTCGACGAATTCTCAAGCAAGATGTTTGTTAAATTAATGCAGTCCCCACTCGCAAAAACCGCAAGTGGACAACCACCCCGTATCGCGATTGGACCGATGACGGCACAGGTTGCTGTAGAATTCCCGGAGGCTCTGCGGATTAATGGTTTGAAAAATGTGATTACTCAATCCGGTTTGGCCCGTATTGCAGGTTCGAGTTCAAATGCGAGCCTTAATGAATTTATCCGGTTTGCCAAGGCACAGCAGGGAAGAGCCCAGGCAAATCAACCCGACTATGTACTGACTCAAAAGATTTTCGAAAATCGAGAATATCAAAATAAGGTTATTTTTAAAACTTACACCTACATTCTTGAACTGGTCGACTTGAGAAGCGGTTCGAGCAGTATTGGGGATGTAATTGTTTCTGAAACCGAGAATATTATTAAACAGGTTCGCAAGTAATCGATTTCTCTTCTCTCCACCACACAATAAGGAGAAGGTAAATACCACTTCGATTTGGGGTACAGGTCCCCACATACAAAATGACAATCGGTAATCCGATATCATTCGATTACCTATGGATAGTTCCGATTATTTCCCGACAATACATTAAAATAAATTGTTGGTAACCTTTGAGCGGTAAGACTTGTAGTGAAGATGTAACACAAATCGATAAACTACATAAATCTGAAATTACTTGATATGAAAATTGCTTTTTTAGCCTTTTCTTCCGTTTCTGTAAAGATAGGTACCGCCCTTCCCCGCCATCTCAAAAAATTTCCAAATAACACAAACTACCATTTGACTTTATAATATACTCGATTAGCTTAAGTTATGGATTCGATTAAGTCGTGGATTGCACAAGGTAAACTTTCCGCATTGATTGAGAAGACAAATCAAACAGGACAACCTGTCCTAATCTTTACAGACCAAGGAAGTTCAATTCTTGTGGGCGAGGCGGAATGGAGGGAAATGCAGGAAAAAATAAGGAAGCACGACTACCTCAAGTCAGTCGATAAAAACCCAATCCAATTTGAAGCCAAAGATCCTCATCAAATGGAATGGCAACAGACAAGAGATGATGGTTATTTTTCAGACGTCTAACTAACTACAGAGAACTTACTAATTCAAATACCTGAATTGAACTCAAATAGAATAGTAACTTCTACTTCAAAACTAGGGACTGATTGACTGTTCGATTTGACGAAGGAAGTTTATTGCCTGTGGATTTCTTGGGGTTAATTCAACCATTCGGCGGGCATAGGGTAAAGCTTCTTTCCATCTTTGCTTTTGAGCAAGCAATTGTAGCAGGTTTTGCACAAATTGAGGATTATTGGGCTCCAGTTCGATGGCCCGCAGAAAAGCGGTAACTGCAGGGTCAACTTTTTCCTGCTGCCAATAGGCAATAGCAAGGTTGTGAAAGATCCGGGGATTATCGAGTGCATAACCGGCGGCTTTTTCAAGTGTACGGGTGGCTTCGGGCAGTCGGGAACGATCCTCGGCTAAAAGTAGACCGAGTGAATAATAAACCTGTCCCCATGTAGGCTGATAGCGAATGGCTTCGCGAAGAAGTTTTTCAGCTTCTCGGTTTCGTCCACGCTTACTGAGCAAAGTAGCTAAGTTCATTCGGGCGGGCACATAGGTACTTTCACGCTTAATTGCAGAACGGTAATGTTCCTCGGCGAGAATCGGGTCATTTTGATTCTCGGCTAAAATACCAAGTGACAAGTGAGATTCTGGCCGGTCAAGATTGTACTCAAACCGTTTCTTTAATTCCTGAAAGACCACGCGGAAAAGTTTGTAATCGCTCTCTTCAAATAGAGTTTGTGGAGAGCGCGAAAGAATGCGGGCCGCTTCGGTTCGCACCGATACAATAGGGTCGTGAAGCATGCGCACAAGCGAGGCATGGCTTTGCTCAGGTGGTAAGTCTTCCAGTTTGGACACAGCGGCAACACGGAGGACTGATTGGTTCGAGTCCAGGTTGCGACGGGCTTCGTCAAAGGAGGCATCACTCAGAAAACGGCGCAGGGCAAGCATTGCACCCGCACGGCTAAAAGCGGGAGACTCGGGATCCTGACAGGCTGCCAAAAGGAGTTTTTCGGCTTCCGGCTTGCCTGTTCTTAATGCATGAAAAGCTTCAGGGTGACGAACTTCTTTCGGTCGGTCCGTTCCCTTAAACCGTTCGACTGCATCCGCAGCCCATTGGGCATCTTGGTCGGTGTGACATCGGTTACAGGCATTGGGCGAGCCATGCTTGACGGAAAGATCCGGCCGTGGGATGCGGATACTGTGATCTCGGCGCGCATCAATTCCCATGTAGGTCTTTTCCGGCATATGACATTCCACACACTGGGCTCCCTGTGTTCCAGATTGGTGAAAATGGTGGGCAGATGTGTCAAAACCGGTAGGATTTTTTTCATTCGGCACATGACAACGCGTGCACAATTGATTCGTGTAAGTATGGAGTTTTACGGTGTGCGGATCATGGCAATCCACACATTTGACCCCCTGGTGAAACATTTTACTCTGAATATAAGATCCGTATACATAAACTTCATCATCAATTTGTCCGTCCACATGATAGGTAGGGACACTCATATCGGGAGACCAGGGCTGTGTCACTTCAGGTAGGAAGTGATCAAGAAACTTACTGCCGGCATGGTGCCCCGGGTGTACAAAGCCACGCCGGGCATGGCACTTAGCACAGGATTCAATTTGCGCGACATTTGAACTGTTTATGTCTGCAAAGCCAAAATGTTCAAGTTCCCCCCACCCTTTTCCTTCTTTGGCAAACTCAACATGATCTCGGCCCGGCCCGTGGCAGGATTCACAGGCCACATTCATTTCGGAATAAGCGGTAGAGAAGGTTTGTTTAGCATCGTCAAATTCCTTGCGCAGGTTGGTGGAATGACAATCCGCGCACATATGATCCCAGTTTTGCATGGAACGGGTCCAAAAGAGTGGATCATCGTGAGCAATCTTTTCATCGGGATACAAATGATACCATTCTTTTTTATCAACATCCCAACAGGTTGGTAAAACCTGCATTCGACCGTCCGGAAACTTGACTAAAAACTGCTGAAGCGGCTCCCAACCAAAGGTGTAGGCAATCTCAAAAGTTTCCATATCCCCGTCCTGATTGTTGGTTTCCACCATGTACTTTTCATCCTCCATGAAAAACTTGGTGGTGACGCCGTAATTTACGAATTCTGTATTATTAAAATCCGCACGGACTGTTTCGGGCCCCGGTAATTCCATCGCATGGTAATGGTGTGATTCCTCCCACTTGGCATGGGCCTCGGCATGACATTCAGCGCAGGACTCAGATCCCACATACTCATCCAGTCGATAATCTCCCAATTTATTTCCGTCGGTTCGTTTCGAACTATTCGATTCTTCAGAACCACAGGAATAAAAAAACAAGCTAAGAATGCAGTAAATTAAAAAACTGCTAAGAAACATGCTTTTCGGGGATAATTTCGCCATAAGATTTAATCATTACTATGCACAGGATTTAGAATCTGGCAATTCCAAGCGGGCAAACCTTACTTGACCAAAACTTAGATCTTTCCTAAGAGAATTAAATGGGCTTATATCTCAACAGTAATCAACAACAAATAGGACCCTACGAAATTGCACAAGTCAACCAGATGCTTGTGGCTCAACAAATTGGAATAGAAACACTAGCCTGGCAAGAAGGCATGCCTAATTGGGAACCCATTTCATCTCCTACATTTGCGGCCATTGGAATCCAAATACCACAGCAGCAAAAGACAACTAGCCCAGCACAGAATCCGGGAGCACAAACCAAAATTCCCCAACCCGGTAATCAAACCAGTAACATTCGAAGCGGAGGAGGTAGTTTTACAATTGGTTCTGCAATTGGTGAAGCATTCTCTTTTTTCAAAGCAAATCCAATTGGCTCCATCTCTTGGTTGGTCTTATCCAGCGTTCTAAGTTCTACTGGAATCGGAGCCCTTCTTGCTCCTCTGCTAGCAGTGAATTTCTTTACCTGTGCAAAGAGATTTCAGCAAAATGGAACAAAAATGGCGATAGGAGATCTTTTTGACTTTTCAAATGCGATTGAAAAAATGTTTGGCCCCCTCGTACTAGGATTCATAATCGGAATCGGTTTTGTATTTTTTATTATCCCCGGGATTATATTATCGATGTGGTGGACTTTTTCTCCCTGTGTACTGGCTGACCGTCCAGAATTATCTTTTATCGAAGCCATCCAAGAATCAAGATTGGTTGCCAAGGGAAATTGGTTAAAACTAATCATCCTCTTTATTGCAATCGGCTTTCTTCAAATTCTGGGAGTGATTTGCCTTGGCGTTGGATTGCTTGTTACCATACCCGTTGGCCATATCGCACTATACTTCGCCTACGACCAATGTAAAAATTCCCAGTAAAATAAACGAAATCAATAATGTTTTTTGTCCAAAACCACAGACTCATGGCAGAGATAAATTAAATGCTTTTACTCACAATAGTTCACACTCAGGTTTACGCAGTATCATTTTTTGCACCCTTCCACTTTATTTTCGGAAAATCTGTTCTTTAATGACCTTCGACTACTATCTGTTACAGTTTCCAGAGCAACTCAATCAAGAATTAATCCTCGTTTTAGCTTGCAGAAAATTTCTTCAGACATCAAATTATAGAATATTATGAAATTGGTTCTTTTTATACCCTTTATATTTGTTTTTTCAATCGGTCATTCGCTTTTTGCAATGAACCGTGATTTCCACTCATTAAATGGACAGAAAATAAACGGAACGGTAATCAAATACTTCGAAGATGGGGATGTTTTACTTGAAAGATCCAAGGACTTACAACTTTTTCGAATCAGTTTGGATATTTTCACCGAAAACGATCAAGCTTTTGTCAAAAATAACTTTCCTCCCAATCATGATGCCTTACCCTCTTTCAATCGTCCTCTCGCGGAACGAGACTTAGCAATAAACGCGCAATTTATTGATAAAATTATCGAGGCGAAATTACGCTCTTACAACCAACGTCCCGGGAAAGAAATATCCAACGAAACTTTTCTACGCCGAGCCTATCTTAAAATTATCGGACGAATTCCCACACTTGAAGAGGCTCAGGAGTTTCTGGCTAAAAGAGATCGTAAAGCAAGGGGGCAACTGATCGACAAGTTACTCGCATCGGAAGGGTACAATAAAAATTGGTATGTTTATTGGGCAGATATTTTGCGTGCAAAAACAAGAGTAGGAAATCAGGGTTCTGACGGTTATCCGTTCGTACGGTATCTTAAGGATTCAATTGCTGCCAACAAACCCTACAATGTTTGGGTTGAAGAAATGCTCTCCTCTAAGGGTCCCATGTGGGAAAGAGGGAATGGTTCTGTTGGATACTTTTACCGAGACCAAGGAATGGGATTAGATAACATGGCCAATACCGTCCGCGTCTTCCTAGGAACGAGTCTGGAATGTGCGCAATGCCACGATCATCCTTTTGATCGTTGGACTCAAAAACAATTCTATGAAATGGCCGCATTTACTCATGGGACTGGCAGTGTGAATCGCAGAAGTGATCAACTGAATGATCTTAATAAATTGGTTCGTGCCGAAATGAAAGAAAATGAGGAGGAAAGAAATCAAATAAACAGAGCTTTTGATTATGTGAAGGATATACTAAGCCCTGGGTTGGATGATTTAGGCAAAGGAGAAATCAAACTGCCCAATGATTATCAGTACGATAATGCAAAACCCGGCGAAAAACTAGAAGCGAAAACCATTTTTGGATTGGTTGTGGAATTGGATGAAAATCTTGAAGAAAAAGGATCACGTGCTTCGTATGCCAGTTGGCTTGCATCTCCTGATAATCCTCGATTTTCAACTGTTATTGCAAACAGGTTGTGGAAAACAGCTTTCGGGATCGGACTTATTGAGCCTGTCGACAACATGTACGATGATACTCTGCCCACCCATCCTAAGTTAATGCTCCATCTCGAAAAACTGATGGTCGCACTCGACTATGACATGAAAGAATTCCTTCGAATTATTTATAATACCAAATCATTCCAAAGAGAGGCACCGGCAAGGGAAATTACTTCCAAAGATTCCAAGGATGAAACGATGCCACCTGAAGTGAAGTGGGTAATCGCGGGGCCCAACCCGGACTTTCCAAAACGGGGAGCAGCACCCTACTTTTATCAAGGCCCTATTCTAACAAGGATGTCAGGGGAACAGATATGGGACTCATTGGTCACCTTGAATTTCCCGGACTTGGATACAAGAATTAACTCAAGAACACCAGAAGACGGTTTTGATCGATTTGTTCGATTCTCTCAAATGAGTGCTGAGGATATTTTCGAAGAGGTAATGGAAAGATACAACTCCAAGAAAGCCAACCGAAATATGGATATGGCGGCAAAACCATCCGCACCCATAAACAAAAAGTGTCCGATCAAGACAACCCGGGATGCAAATCCAAGTATTACCGCCAAGAATGAAAAGGGTGAGACAGTGGCATTCTGCTGTAATGGCTGTAAAAATAAGTTTTTAGCCGCACTTCCCCCAGCTGTAAAACAAACACAGATGGCTGCCATGAAACCTACTCAGTTGAATGAGATGTGCCCTATCAAGCCAGACCGTAGAGCAGACCCCTCGATTACCGCAAAAAATGCAAAAGGTGAAACCGTGGCATTTTGCTGCAATGGTTGTAAGAATAAATTTGCTGCTGCCCCCCCCGCCATGGATTCCAATATGGCGAAAAGTATGATGAATGGTATGGACAAGACTTCCTCCGCATCCATGGATAGCAGTTCATACAAACGATCCGGCACACCCACTAGAGACGCAAATTCCCTACGGGCATCCGAAGTAGGCGACCCAGCACCTCGTGGGCACATTATTATTCAATTTGGTGGTTCACGAAGAGACCAAATCCAAGTTTCTCATAAGGAAGCAGCTGTCAATCAGGTACTGGCAATGATCAACGGTTATGTTGAGAAATACTTGGTGAGCAATAAAAAATCGCACACTCTACTCAAAATCTCAGAAGGTCCAACGATGGAAGAAAAAGTAAATCTTGCATTTCTTGCCATCTTACAGAGGAAACCGAATACAACTGAGTTACGTGACTTTAAAGACATGATTAACAAATTGGATGCAGAGGACTTTCACAAAGATGTGGTGTGGGCACTCTTGAACAGCCATGAATTCATGTTTGTTCAATAACAATAAATTATTATATAGGAGGATAGCATTATGAAGACTGATATGTATAAACTGGACGAATTGAATCGTAGGGAATTTGTAGCAAGTGCTGCGAAAGCTTGTCTCGGGGTTGGACTCATGCCAATGGCAGGTTCCTACATCCACAACAGTGTAAGTGCACTTACCCCTGGTTCCAGACCTGCGAAAGCACGGTATGTAATTTATTTAAATATGACTGGTGCGATGTCTCACCTTGATACTTTTGGAACTAATCCAGATGCACCGGATATTCAGGGACCAACCAAGTCCATAGCCACTTCGGCAGACGGAGTATTTCTTTCCGAGAATTTACCCCTCACTGCTAAACACATGCACAATGCTGCAATCATCAAGACAATGTCCACCAGTCAGGGTGCACATGAACAAGCCAGTTACTTGATGCACACCAGTTACCTTAAACGTGGTACTATTGCCCACCCCACTTTTGGAAGCTGGGTATCGAAACTTTCAGGAAGCATCAACACAACCATTCCAATGAATGTACAAATTGGCTCGAATCCAGCCGGTGCCGGTTTCCTCGAATCCAAACATGGTCCCTTACCCATCGGAAATCCATCTGCCGGTTTGGCAAACAGCAAGTCTGCTGATTACTTGGACGAGTCTCGATTTGGTGGCAGATTGGCATTGGCTCAGAAGATGAATGCTTCCTACCTCAACCAATACGACCAAAAACAGGTCCGTGCCTATTCAGACCTGTACAAAGACGCGGTCAAACTGATGCGTAGTGAAGACTTAAAGGCATTTGATATCACACAGGAACCTGAGCAAATGCACGAGCTTTATGGTAAATCAAATTTTGGTCAGGGTTGTCTTCTTGCCCGCCGCTTAATTGAAAACCAAGTCCGTTATGTAGAAGTAAGTCGTGGTGGTTGGGATACTCATGATAACAATTTTGAAGCAGTGGCTAATAACTGCCTGGATATTGACAAAGCATTAAGTGCCCTCTTGCTCGACCTCGAAATGCGTGGTCTGTTAAAGGAAACAATGGTGGTTCTGACTTCGGAGTTCGGACGTACACCTAAGATTAATCCACGTGATGGACGCGACCACTGGCCCTATGGTTTCACCGCTTTTCTCGCTGGTGGCGGAATTAAAGGTGGCACCGTTTACGGTAAAATGGACAAAGTGGGCCGCAACCCCGAAGAGGGTAAATTTGTTGATCCAGCATCCTTAAACGCCACCATTGCACACGCGCTTGGTTTACCATTGAATGATGTTCAATACTCCCCATCAGGAAGGCCTTTCACGGTTGCCCATGATGGAAATCCATTGTTCGAAGTATTGGCGTAATTCGCCCCACTCAATAATGGCGGGACGCTGGTTTGTAATTTTTGCTTTTATTTTCGGTTTCTCTCACTTTTCGTGGGGAGAAGAACCTTTTCGTACCTTTACTGCTTCTTCAGGACAGGCTTTTGGGGGACGTGTGCTTAGTTACGAAGGACAAACTTTCTACATCGAAGGTAAGGATAAAAAGCTTTACCCCGTCCCCTTCAAGCAATTATCTCCCGATGATCAGAAATATCTGATCCAAATTGCAAGGGAAGGAAAAATTCCGAAAGGTGACCCTAGGAAATTAGACGCGATGGAAAGACCGGATGAAAAGCCTTCCGTTGTCTCAAATAGCGAAGAAACTACGAATCCAAGACCAATCGCTAAACCAAAGCCAAGTTTTCGAAAAGGTTCTTTTTTCGCCTACAAACCAGTAAACTTAGGCCAGGATCCGTCCTTGGCGATGGAGTCAAAAAATGTGGTTTCTCTACCCGGCCCGGATGAACCGGTGGACTTCACGAATCATGTACTACCAATCCTGGAGGAGCGTTGTCAAAGTTGCCATAATGCACCCTACGATAAAAATGGAAGAACGATTCATCCCAAAGCAGGACTACGCCTTGACACCTATGAATGGGTAATGAAGGGAAACTTGGATGACACAGTAGTAGAGGCTGGTAGTCTGGAAAACAGTTATCTCTATGAAGTAATTACTTTGGACGAAGAAGATGATATGTTTATGCCCCCCAAAGGTGGTGCACTTACTGCAGGGCAAATAGATGCGATCAAACGCTGGATAGAAGAAGGGGCAAAACCTTCTGCTGGCGGAACGGGAAATACTGCAAGCGACATGGGGAAAGGAATCAGTTTTCACAACCATATATTTCCATTAATTGAAGAGAGATGCTTGGACTGCCACAGTGAACCCTATGTTAAAAACGGAAGGACAATCCACCCCAAGGCCGGTCTTCGCCTTGATACTTACGAATGGATTATTAAGGGAAACCTCGACGGCACGATCATTGAAAAAGGGAACGCCGAGGAAAGTACTTTGCATGCAGTAATAACCCTTGACGCGGATGACCCTGAAATTATGCCTCCCAAAGGTGAACCGCTCACTGAAGAAGAGATCAATATGTTCAAACAATGGATAATTGAAGGGGCGAAAGAAAATCCATCGGATACATTTGTCCCAGAAAAAAAAGAAGACATCTCTGCTAAACCCACCGGTAACGAAAAAGTTTTATCCTTAGTCGATCAATTATCCAAACGATTAAAGCCACCATCCAAGCCACAAATGGATGCGGCACAAAAATCGGGTGCGTTAGTAACTCTGCTTTCTGCAAGGCACTCGATGGTTCGGGCAGAATTTTCCTCTGGACCCAATTTAATTAAAAATGACGCTATCGGTGCCCTATCGGGAATTAAAAATAATGTGTCTCACCTCGACCTTTCACGCACATCGGTTACAGATGGTGTATTGAGCGAGGTAAAGAAATTCAAGAATCTAACCTGGCTCAATTTAAAGAATACTTCCATCACTGATCGTGGAGTCGAAAAGCTTACCAGTATGCCCTACCTTACTTATTTAAACTTAGTAAGTTCAAAAGTTTCCGATCAAAGCATTAAGTCCATAGAAACTTTAACGAAACTGGAAGAACTCTACCTGTGGAATTCCGATGTGAGCGAACAGGGTATTGCTCGGCTAAGAAAAGCGTTGCCCGAAACAAAGATTTTACACTAAGTCATTTAATAGACTAGCTTTAAGCTAGCATTTAATATTTGTATAAGATAGGTTTTTAATACTACCAATCAAGATTGTACAATGCCCACAAATTCGAAAAAAAGAACACAGGTTTCGGTTGCCTTAAATGAATTGGAAAAAGAGTCCATAACCAAACAATCTTTTCGACAGAACCGATCGGTTTCACAGATCATGCGTTTTGCGATCAAGAAGTATCTGGATGGATTGGAAAATTCATACATGAAGCCAATTGAGGAGGATTCAGTTGAACAAATATTTCTAAAACTCGGTTCCCAGTTAGCTAAAAATGCAGATATTTTATATGCACTGAAAATTATTCTACTCGAAGCAGATAATAAAAATGACTTTCTTTTCTTTTCTTACTTTTCTGATAATGCCACTGCAATTACGGGATATGATAAATATGACCTATTGAATCCCGAATTTTTAATGTCCCGGATTCACCCAGATAATGAACCGAATGAGATTTTCATGCCCAAGCAGGACGAAGAGAGTTGGGAGCACTACTTTCAGTTTAAAAAACCGCACGGAATTTATTCCAAAACAAGAGTTTCCTTTCAACGAACTGAAGAGGGGAGATTATTAGCGACTTGGCAATTTTTACCATCCTAATTAAGAATTTCATCTTCTGCAGTTGCGGATAACTCGATTCTCAAATAGATAGTCTCAAATAAATATCCGTTCAACTACTATCCTGTTTCGAAAATGTGGAGAAATTTACTTCTCCCTCACCCCGTTTATTTTTTAAGGCAAGCTCAGAGAATTTAATCATGTCCAATAGTATTCAAAAAATAAGACAAGACTTCCCTATTTTGAAAAGACTAAATCGCGGGAAACCATTGGTTTACTTGGATAACGCGGCTTCTTCTCAAAAACCTGATTGTGTAATCGAAGCTCTAGCTGAGTATTATAAAGAGCATAACTCAAATGTTCACCGTGGAGTCTATGCATTAGCAGAGGAAGCGGAGCTGCTTTACCACGATGCACGGAAAACAATAGCAGATTGGTTTAATGTAAGTTCCGAGGAAATTATTTTTGTACGGGGAGCTACGGAAGGGCTCAATTTAGTGGCCCAATCCTTTTCACAAAGACATTTGAACCCAGGCGACTGCATCATTCTTACTCAAATGGAACACCACGCCAATATCGTACCTTGGCAAATGGTGGCAAAACAAAGAGGTGTTGAGATCCAAGTGGTTTCAATACTAAAAGATGGTTCATTAGATCTTGATGAATTAAGCTCTTTGCTCGCACAGGAAAAAACTAAGGTTTTATCACTTTGCCATATTTCCAATTCTTTAGGAACAATTAATCCGGTTGAACAGATCATCGAAGAAGCTCACTCGCATGATGTACATGTAATTGTGGACGGGGCACAAAGTGTGCCTCACGGAAAGCTTGATTTAAAAGCAATGAATTGTGATTTCTTTACCTTCTCAGGACACAAGGTGTTTGGTCCGATGGGTATCGGGGTATTGTATGGAAAAAAGGAAATCCTTGAATCTCTGCCGCCCTACCAAGGTGGTGGCGATATGATTGATGAGGTAAGTTTCAGCGGTACAACCTATGCCCCTTCCCCGCAAAGGTTCGAGGCCGGTACTCCCAATGTATCAGGTGCTATTGGCCTTGCCAGAGCAATTGATTATCTTCGCCAACATGACATGGATGAACTGGCCCAGCATGAGAATGAACTGCTTCAGTTTACTCAGACTGAACTTCTTTCTATACCCGGTCTTACCATACACGGCACAACTCCCAATAAGGCTTCGGTTATTTCGTTTTTGATTGAGGGCGTGCACCCCCATGACCTTGCCACCCTGTTAGACGGGGAAGGAATTGCGATTCGCACCGGTCATCATTGCTGCCAACCACTTATGAAAGTACTTGGTGTTCAAGCCACCGCACGAGCGTCATTTGCATTTTACAATTCTATGGAAGATGCCGAACGATTTGTAACAGCGGTGCAGAAATCAGTTTCTATACTGCGATAGCCCTGCACTTAACAAGTGGTCGGTCTCTGCTCCGATTATCACTTATTCCAAGGTGCACGGGCGTTTTGAGTAATTTCTGCATCAAGTTGTTCCATTCGTGATTGCAGTTTAGTCACAATAACGGGTCGTTGGGATGCCAGATTATTTTTTTCCTCAAGATCTTTCTCCAAGTCAAATAATAAAATGTCTTTTTTGCCCACTGATTTGCCTCGTTTTTTCTTGATCAAAAGTTTCCAGTTTCCTTGTCGGATTCCCTCCACTTCTCCTCGCGAAGTATAGTGAATAAATTCATTCCTTTTCGACTTACCCGTGCCGGTAAGTAAATTGATCGCGTTCACACCATCAATCTTTTTCCCTTGAGGAAGTTGCGATCCGGTAATAGCAGCGAAGGTGGGTAAAAGATCAATTGTTCCGATTAAATCTTGGCATACTGTACCTGCTGGAATATCCGGTCCGCGCATCACACATGGAACTCGTTGCCCCCCCTCAAAGGTAGTTCCCTTGCCTTCTCTCAATGAACCGGCAGAACCACCGTGATGACGAAATGATAACCACGGACCATTGTCAGTAGTATAAATAACATAGGTTTTGCCGCTAAGCTTCAGGTCGTCCAGGGTTGTTAAGATCCGACCGACCTCGGAATCAATATGCTCGATGGTATTGATGTAAGCATTTTTTGGATTTGGGTCGCGGATTTCATCCGGAACATAGAGCGGAATATGGGGCATTGAATACGGTACATAGATAAAAAAGGGGGAATCCTTCTTCGCCTGTATAAAATCAATTGATTTTTGAGTACAACGCCTCGTAATTGTACGCTGGTCGACAGGAAGTTCCACGATTTTCTCGTCTTCAAATAAAGGAGTTTTCCATTTCGTAAGCGTGGACTCGGGGTCCGCCCATAGTATATCCATTCCATCGGCCCCCCCTTTTGGTTTTCCCTTATTATCTGGATGGTTCATATCGTTGGAGTAAGGTATTCCAAAATAAGTATCGAAACCGTTCGAGGTAGGAAGGACTTCTTTGTGGTGCCCCAAATGCCATTTACCAAAGCAGGCAGTTGAATAACCGAGCGATTTAAAATGATCAGCAATAGTATACTCTGATGGATTCAACCCTTTCGTAGAACTGGGAAATAAAACATGTTGGTGCATTCCCACCCTCTTGGGGTAGCAACCGGTCATTAAAGCGGCACGAGAGGGAGTACAAACGGGAGATGCAACCATAAAGCTGGTAAACTTCCTCCCCTCCTGCGCAATTCGGTCAATATGAGGAGTCTTGATTGTTTTCGATCCAAAGCAGCTCAGATCTCCGTACCCTTGGTCATCCGCAAAAATAAGGATAACATTAGGCTTATCTTGTTTCCCGAAAAGCGAAAGGAAATTAAAAAATATACAAATCTGTGCTAAAAAACTAAAATATTTCATCATTACTACCTAAAAGATAGAGCGACATTTTGATCAAGTATGAAATATATTTAAAAACATATTATTTTATGAGCTTGCGGGTAAAAGGTCAGAAAAAGTATTCTTGGCAGTTTACCATTTTCTATTCCTTTTACTCATTTAATTAATCCAATGAAAACCTGTCTCCTTGTACTCTTTATTTTATCAACTCTTATTGGAAGCGCGGGGGAGAAATCTAATTTTGCAAACCAGACTATTGATATTGGCCTTGTAGTCACTGATATTGAAAAGTCTCTTCAATTTTATAAGGAAGTTGTTGGTTTTCAGGAAAAAGATGGTTTTAAAGTGTCCGGAAAATTCCCCAAGTTAGTGGGTTTAACAGATGGAACTGAACTGAACATTCATGTGCTACGACTAGGGGATGAAAACAGTTCCACCAAACTGAAGCTAATGCAAGTGGCTGGAAAAAAGCCAACCCGCATTGTGAAACAGCCCTACATACATTCTACTGCCGGATTTTCCTATCTTACCTTATTCGTAAATAATGTTGAAAAAGTTATTTCCCGGGCAAAAAAATATGGTTATCAACCATACGCACAAAGCCCCCAGGTTCTCCCTGAAGGATTACCGCAAGATATCTGCCTTCTGATGCTTAAAGATCCGGATGGCAACTTTGTAGAAATTGTGGGTCCATTAACAAAGACTCTCCAAAAAAAGCAGTAATCTTACTCCAATAAACCTTATCAATTGAGGCTGTATAGATTATTGATTCCTGAAATTTTATTACCAAGGATCGTTTGAAATTTTATTTCAAACTAAAACGCACAATCCAGGCATAAGCTAAATCAATGGTAGACAGAGACTTAAATTAAATTGCTCGGGTTTAAACCACATAAATAGAGGTGTGAATTTTAAACAAAATATTTCTTATTCTATACTTGGCATAAGATGTGCAAAATGGTAAGATGGAAGGATTAATTTAACTTTTTCGACTTTTACGAAAACGGTAATAATTTGTCTCAAATTTGATACTTTAATTTATTATACTATAACATCTTTATATAACAATTGTTGAACCTGGCGGAAAAACTACAATGAACAATACAAACAAACCTTGGAACAAAGAAAAATCTTCCCACAACATCGACGACAATTTCTCTCGTCCTAATCTTCCTTCGAATAACGCGGATCATCAATCCTACGGTGGAAACGAACTCACTAAAATATTATTTCTGAGCAAGAGAGGAATGTCGCGCTCCCCTCTTGCCAGAGAAATGATGCGTACTCTTCTTGAAGGAACTCAATTATTTGGGAGAGTTCGTACCTCATCACGAGGTGTAACCGAAGCCTATGATCAATGTCCAATTGATGCGAGAATGAGTAAATTTTCAACTAAACTCGGATATTTCTTACAAGGGTTTTCCAGATTCGCAACAATTCCAGATCTTGCGAGTGCAGACATCATAATTACTCTAGATCATGAAAGTGAAGAGTTTGTAAATTTACACAAATCATTTATCCGCGGACTATCACGCCCGCTTGGTATATTCTTTTCTCCTGGGAGTGATCCCTACATTCAGGATCCCTACGAAAGGGGTGAGGATGAGGATGTCGATGACCATTACGATGAAATCGTTTCTTCGATTGGATACGGTTGTTCCAAGCTTTACGCACAACTTCCGTCTTTAATCGGTTAAGGAATCCCAGAACAGTTTCGGCAAACTATAAGACTGCAGGTTAGTTCTTTAGGCGTTGCCTAATTACACATTGTTCTATTGTATATAGCGTGTGGTTGGGACATGCGATTGAATTGAGTTGGGTGTAATTAATTAAACATACCAGTTAAATTCCATTTTGTTTCATTGTAGTGTTTATGCTTTTGTTCGTATCCGGCGTTCGGAGGTTTGTATAACTTCCGGATAAACCTATGAAAAATAATAACGAACAAAATATTGTTCCCTCAAACGCAGTACCGTTACAGGGTGTGTTTCAAGAATATTGTGCCGAGATCAAAAAGGCACTTATTGAACAATCCTATACAAAGCCAACTCCGATCCAAGAGCAATGCATGCATCCCATTTCTGAAGGGAAAGATGTGATTGGGATTGCCCAGACGGGAACGGGCAAGACGGCAGCATTTTCGCTTCCTCTGTTACAAAGAATGCAGGCTAACGATCGTCAGTTTAAAACACGAAACCCTAAAGTTTTAATGCTTGCGCCCACTCGTGAACTTGCCTCACAAATTGGAGAAAGTATAGAAAAATATGGCACTAACCTTCCCTTTCGTCACACTGTTATTTTTGGAGGTGTGGGACAAAAACCACAGGTAAATGCATTGCGAAGAGGAGTGAATATTCTAGTTGCTACTCCAGGCAGGTTAATCGATTTAATGGATCAGGGGTATATCCACCTGGAAGAAATTTCCTGTTTTATCCTTGATGAGGTCGATCGTATGCTAGACATGGGATTTATTCATGCGATTCGAAGAATTCTCAAGGTTGTCCCTGAGGATAGACAAACCTTATTCTTCTCTGCAACCATGCCCCCAGCGATGGAAAAACTTGCTCTTTCTATGGTGCGGAAAAATCCTATTCGGGTTTCAATCGCACCAAAGGAACCAGCTGTGGACAGGATCAAACAATCTCTTTTTCGAGTTCCCAAAAGTAGTAAATTAAATCTGCTTCTCAAACTTTTTGAAAATGAGGATTTAAAAAAAGTGGTCGTCTTTACCCAGATGAAACACATGGCAAACCGAGTGGCAAAAAAACTCCAGAGTGTAGAAATCTCTTGTGCCGCAATTCATGGAAATAAAAGCCAGGCTGCCCGAACCAAGGCACTCCAAAATTTTAAAAGCGGTTCTTCTCGCGCATTGATTGCTACCGATGTGGCAGCACGCGGATTGGATATCAATAATGTGACACATGTTATTAATTTTGACCTACCGGTGGAAGCAGAAACCTATGTCCATAGAATTGGTCGTACCGCCCGTGCGGGTGCAGAGGGAGAGGCATTCTCATTTTGTGGAAAAGACGAGGCGGACCAACTTAAAAGTATTGAGAAGTTACTCCGCAAACCAATACCAGAAAAAGAAACCCCCGAATTGCCAAAAGTGGAAAATAAAACCAGAGAGGATGAATTTTCGAATAGAAGCAGACCCCAGCAGAGAAGATTTTCAAGGAAACCGAATCCGAATAATTCTTCACCCTCCCAAAATAGACCGCGAAATCGATCCAGGAACCGACATTAAGTAAAACCAGATCGACCGGGTGAATTAGCTTTTATTCAGTCTTCGCATTTGCCCCCCATTTTTATTTTATATATTGTAACTGAGTATTCGTAATAGGTACCTATTGACAACGGAGATTTTCCCCCATGAGTTCGACTTGTAAATCGATTGTTAACAGTAAATTTTTTCAAAGGCTTATACTGGTCACCATACTACTTGCAGGAGTTGTGGTAGGCGTTCAAACCTTCAAAGCATTTGCTGGGGAGCATGCCATCGTTCTCAACACCTTGGATTCATTCATTTTGGGAATTTTTGTGATTGAGGCAGTCATTAAAATTCTAGCAGAAGGAAATCGTCCCCAAAATTATTTTAAAAATCCATGGAATGTTTTTGATTTTATTATTGTCGTTGCCTGCTTGCTCGGTCCTGTCATCCATTTGGGTGGGGACTTCCTTCCCGTTCTTAGGTTAGCACGTATCCTTCGAGTTCTTCGCTTGGTATCGGCAATTCCAAAACTCCAACTCCTTGTCAGTTGCCTACTAAGAAGTCTACCGTCGATGTTCTATGTCAGTATCCTGCTTTTTCTTCTTTTTTATATCTATGGCACGATGGCGGTATTTTTATTTGCGGAAAATGACCCCATACACTTTAGAAATCTCCAAACTTCCATTCTCTCTCTTTTTCGGGTGGTTACTTTAGAAGATTGGACCGATGTAATGTATATCAATATGTATGGATCAGAAAATTACGGTTACAGTTCCAATGACCTAGCTAAATGGAGCCCCATTTCATCCGCCTCGCCTCTTGGGGGGGCTTTATTCTTTGTGAGTTTTGTATTAATTGGAACCATGATTGTACTGAATCTTGTAATCGGAGTCATTATGAACAGCATGGACGAATCGAATGCTGAAATGAAAATAAAACAAGAATTAATTCGTAGAAAAACCAGTCCTGAACCCTTGCGCGACGGAATTTACGACTTACAGTTAAAAATGGAAAAAATTGCCGGAGAAATGGAACTAATTAAGAAGTTACTGGAAGAAAAGAAATCCGGGCAGAATTGAAATTAAAACCGCAGCGAGCAACCTGTTTACTTGCAAAATCTTTTATTTCGTAGATTCGCAGCTTTCCCAACACCTACAATCACCAGGGTTTACTTTTGCCAAATCCAAAGAAAGTCTTCATCTTAAACCTCACTTAAATTAAAAAATGGCAGACGAAGAAAAACAATACGACTTTCTCGAAATCGAGAAAAAATGGCAGAAATTTTGGGAAGAAGAAAAGACTTTCCGAGCGGAGGATAACTCAGAAAAACCAAAGTTTTATGCGTTGGATATGTTCCCCTACCCCTCAGGTGCCGGTTTACATATTGGACACCCGGAAGGTTATGTCGCCTCTGATATTCTCGCTCGATACAAGAAGGCATGCGGTTTTAATGTACTTCATCCAATGGGTTGGGATGCTTTCGGTCTACCTGCAGAACAATACGCAATTAAAACTGGCACCCATCCATCGGTTACCACTCAGGAAAATGTAGATAATTTTAGACGACAAATTAAAAGTATCGGATTTGCGATCGACTGGGACCGTGAAATTAACACGACCGATCCCGACTATTATCGATGGACCCAGTGGATTTTCTTAAAACTTTTCCAACGGGGACTTGCCTATGTAGCTGAAAAACCCGTTTGGTGGTGTCCCAACTTACTTGCTGTTCTCGCAAATGAGGAAGTGGTCAATGGAAAATCTGAAGTGGGTGGTCATCCGGTGGAAAGGCGAAATCTAAGACAGGTGGTTCTTCGCATTACGGCCTATGCAGAAAAGTTAATCGCCGGATTGGACGATCTCGATTGGCCGAACTCCACCAAGCGACAACAAAAGGCATGGATTGGCCGCTCGGAAGGTGCCGAGGTTCAATTTTCAATCGAGGGAATGGAGGAGAAATTGGAGGTCTACACCACCCGTCCCGATACTCTTTTCGGTGCTACTTACATGGTGGTAGCACCCGAACACCCGCTTCTTGACAAACTTGTCAGTCCAGAAAACAAAGATGAAGTAAAAGCTTACATTGAGTTAGCCGCTAAAAAGAGCGACCTCGACCGGACAGATCTTGCCAAAGATAAATCAGGTGTGTTCACAGGGAGTTATTGCCTCAATCCAGTAAGTGGAGAAAAAGTTCCTGTCTGGGTTGCAGATTATGTCCTTATTACTTACGGAACCGGTGCAATCATGGCAGTACCAGCTCATGATGAAAGGGACTTTGAATTTGCGGAAAAATTCGGAATTCCAATCACGCGAGTAATCGCTCGCATAGATGGAGATGAAGAAAAAGCCAAGCTCCCCTATTCTGGACCAGGAATTATGGTTAATTCTGCTGAGTACGACGGGATGGAGGCCGATGAATGCAAAGCCAAAATAATTACCGATCTCGAATCAAAAGATATGGGGAAAGGTGCGGTGAATTATAAATTACGCGACTGGATTTTTTCGCGACAACGCTACTGGGGAGAACCAATCCCACTGGTTTGGGTATCCCACCAGGATTTTGAAAAAGCAAAGGCAACCACCGGAGTTATTCGAGATCTTTTACCAGAGGAACCGGTTACTTCCGATAAGGATGGAGTCACCCTCTATGCACTACCTCTTCCAGAGTCTGAACTTCCTTTACAATTGCCCGATGTTGAAAAATATCAGCCATCGGGAACCGGGGAAAGCCCGCTGGCCACAATTCCCGACTGGCTTGAAATTTGGTTTGATCTTTCCACCGGTCAATCTCTTTCCCGAAGCGAATCGAAGCCAGATGGACAAAGCTGGGTATCCGCAACCCGGGAGACTAATACTATGCCACAATGGGCGGGGTCTTGCTGGTACCACCTTCGCTACCTCGATCCCGATAATGCTGAAAACCTAGTTGATTCTGAAAAAGAAGCGTACTGGGGAGGTCCAGATTTCTATATCGGTGGAGCAGAGCATGCAGTACTTCACCTGCTTTACGCCCGCTTTTGGCATCGGTTCCTTCACGACGAAGGGGTACTCGCACACCCTGAACCTTATAAAAAATTATTCCACCAAGGCTTAATTTTGGGAGAAGATGGTAACAAAATGTCTAAAAGTGTAGGTAATGTGGTCAGTCCGGATGTGGTAATTGATGCCTACGGTGCCGACTCACTTCGACTTTTTGAAATGTTTCTCGGTCCACTGGAAGCAGTAAAACCATGGAGCGAGAAGGGAATTGAGGGAGTACATCGATTTCTCAAAAAAGTTTTTCGCGAAGCAAGTTCTTCAGAAAAACACTCAGCAGGCGAAGAAAAGAATCCTGAAACCCTTCGGCTTTTACACGAAACTATTCTCAAAGTAACGGAGTCTATTGAAAATCTGCGTTTCAATGTCGCAATCTCTCAAATGATGATTCTAGCGAACCATCTGCAAAAAATGGATACCTTTTCTGACGGGACAATCAAAATACTCTTACAACTTCTTGCCCCCCTTGCTCCCCACCTATCTGAAGAACTATGGCAGAAATTGGGGGGTACCGAATCAATCGTGAATCAACCATGGCCAGTCGCTCGTAAAGAATTACTGGTAAGCGATGAGATAACCATTGTCTTTCAGGTAAATGGTAAGCTTCGTGGAGAAGCAAATTTTGCCAAGGACGCAAGTAAAGAAGAAATCATTGCGACTGCGAAAGAGCATGAAAAAGTACTGGCATTCACAACCGGTAAAGAAATCATGAAAGAAATTTACGTTCCGGGAAAACTCGTAAACCTTGCGGTAAAAGGCTAACCTTTTAGTAATGAGTCGTTTTTTACCCGACAATTTTGACGCCAGCAAACCGCTTGCTCTTATTGCGGGGAAGGGAACCTATCCTATTTTACTGGCCGAACGAGCTCGGTCTGCCGGAATTGCGGTCCGACTGATCGAATTGGGCGGAGAAACATCAGAGAAGTTAATTAGTTCATTCCCAGTCCATGAACGATCCGCGGTTAAGGTCGGACAGGTCGGAAAACTTCTCAAGGAATTAAAAAAATTCAATTCCGGCTATGCGGTAATGGCGGGACAAGTAACCCCGGGAAAACTCTTTCGCGGATTACACCCGGATCTTAAAGCCATCCGTATGCTTGCCGGACTGGATCGCAAAAATGCGGAAACTATATTTGGCGCAATTGGTGATGAAATTGAAAAATCAGGTGTCCACCTACTCGACGCACGGGTCTTTATGGATGAAGACATGACCGAGGAGGGAATGATAGTCAAAGGGAAGGAAAAAATCGATCCCCAGCACCTCGCCCATGGCATTGAGATCGCCCGCGAAAATGCCCGGCTTGATGTGGGTCAGGGCGTAGTGGTGAGCCGGGGTACGGTATTGGCAGTCGAAGCCTTCGAAGGCACAAATGCCATGCTCGAACGAGCCGGAACATTTGGGGCAAAAAACTGTCTTTTTGTAAAACTCGGCAAGCCCAGTCAAGATACACGATTCGATGTACCCGTCTTCGGGTTACAAACCCTGCAAGCAATGAAAGATGCGGGTATAGGTCATGCCGCACTCGAGTCAAATGTGGTGATGATACTCAATAAAATGAGTGTTTTGGCAGAAGCCAAAAAATTTGATATTGGTATATCTCAAGTTCAATAACACCCAAAACAAAAGGTGACTTCCGTATTCGCCGTGCATCGTAAACTCAGTAACATGACCTTTTTTAGGTCCAGGTGGGTACCCTCGTGCCGCCCTTAGTCTTCCGATTTACGGCTTGACTGCAGACGACTGTCGATAGATTCCCGATTTTGTAGGAGTAAGGAAAAGAACCAAGAAAACTTCTCGCACGAAACAGAAGTCATTTTC